>OLSM01001767.1_pt1 | contig 15214 bp, 14 predicted proteins | sample 1672721 | NCBI WGS metagenome assembly OLSM01 (sample SAMEA3136717, study PRJEB25190) | human gut metagenome | reverse complement strand
CTTCCTATCTGGACGCTATCCTGCTGTCAAAGTGCGCAAAAAATTGTACGTTACCTGGACCAAGATGGTGAAAATGTCTGGTGAGCTCACGGAAACGGAACGAGTGAAGCTGTCGTACTGGACTAAGTATCATGAGATTGCGCAAGAGAATTCAGAGTTTATGGCTCTCTTCAAGCCCCGCAAGCCTTCGAAAGATCATTGGAGCACGCTTGGGTGTGGCAGTTCTGAATATCATATGGCACTTCTCATTGACACGCAGCATAAACGCATAGGAATTGAATTCTACGTGCCAGACAACAAGGAAATTGGCCACAGGGCAATTTCCTTGAGGGATAAATTTGAGGCGGTTCTTCAGCTCAAGGCAGCCCCTTTCGATGCCAAGAAGGCATCGGGGCTTCGGTTCTACAAAGACGGCTATGACATTAAAGGCAAGCCGGAAAAATGGTCGAGTTTTATTGCGACGCAGCTTCGGTGGGCCATCGCAATGAAAGAACTCATAGACGAACTGGGACTATAGTGTTTTTTATCGTCGCTCCATGCCAGATATGAGGTCATCGGCTTGTTGCAGAGGACTGTCTGTCTTGGTGTCGTTTAAACCTGCAAACAATTCGGTAAGAAGCTCAATCTTCGTTTCTAAGCATTCATCGACATCGGATCCGTTGCGTATGCGACAGAGCTCCTGGTACACCGCCCGCATCTCGTCGCGGAGCATCTTGTAGGTGCGGATATCCGGGACAATCGTGAATTCCTTGTTTTCAAGCTTGGTCATGATGTATTCCTGCTGGGTCACCCCTGCGGCTTTTGAAAGGAGCTCGATTCTCTCGTTTTCCTCGGGGCTTACGCGGAACGCTTTCGATATGGTGCGTTTTCGTCGGTAGTTGGGGCAGGGCATCAGAAACCACCTCTTTCGTTGTCAAGCTCGTTTGCCATGTCGTCTTGGATGTTGGGGAACAGGTGTGCGTACCTGAAGGTGATGTCCGATGATTCGTGGCCCATCCGGTCCGCGATAGCCACGGCGGAAAACCCCATGTCGATGAGCAGACTTACGTGGCTGTGCCTTAGGTCGTGGATGCGGATGCGCTTAACGCCGGCTTTCTCACTTCCGCGTTTCATAACGCGTGAAAGTTGGCTCTTTGACACGGGGAACATCCTGTCGTCAGGTCCGATTTTGGGATGTTTGGAGAGGTAGTCCCTGATTGTTTCTGCGAGGAAGTTGGGAAGCTTCACGGTTCGTATCGATTTGGGCGTCTTGGGATCCGTGATAACGTCGCGTCCTCCCAGGCGCTGGTAGGATTTGTCTATACGCATGGTGCTGCGACTCCAGTCAAACGAGTCTGGTGTGAGAGCCAGCAGCTCTCCTTCCCGAATCCCAGTCCAGTAGAGAATCTCGAAAATAACGAAGAACATCGGGCTTTCCATCATTACATCGGCGAATTTGAGGTATTCCTCTTTCGTCCAGAAGTTCATTTCCTTGGCGTCCTTCGAGCCCATCTTCATGGTGCGTACGGCGGGGTTCGGATTAAGTCCGTAGAAGCGCGCCGCGTGGTTTAGTATTGCGGTTAGCTGATTGTTGACGGTTCTTAGGTAGGTGGGGCTGTATCCTTTGCCATCGTTGGCATCGGGGCTCATGAGCTTGTTCTGCCACCGCACGATATCGAGGCTCGATATCTCGGCCATCCGCTTCTTCTCGAAGAAGGGCAGGATCTTCGATTTGATAGTGTATTCCTTCTGCCGCCAGGTGTGCTCTCTTAGCCTTGGCCTGACGTCGGCGGCATAGACCTGGAAGAACTCGCCGAATGTCATTGCCATAGTGCAGCCCGCCGAGGCAATGAAGTCTTCCTCCCATGCCTGTGCTTCTTCAGGGGTGGAAAAGCCCCTCTTGCACTTATGCACCTCGTTGCCGAACTTGTCCTTGCATCTGAACTGAGTGAACCAGGTGCCGTTGTCGGATTGCTTAACGACCATCGTCTCTCACCCCGCGCTCGTCTCCGAAGTACTTCTCTTCGATTATCTGGCTGCTGACCCTACCTGGTATGGTCGCGCACCCGCGCTGCTCCATTTCGCGGTTGAGCTCCCTGATGATCTCGTACGCCTTGCTCCTGCATACTCCGAGTTTCATCGAGACCTCAGAAGCACTTAGCAAGCGCCCCTCTTTTCCATCCATGTATCCTCCTAATAGTTCGAAATCGAACGGTATATCATCGACTATAGTAATAGTTCGAAATTGAACGGTCAATATATACCGTTCGATTTCGTGCTATATTGTCTATGCGATGCTATATGAGACTATCTAGACGCTGACAGGAGAGTTGCATGAGGTCCGGTGAGCTCATCCGGAAATACCGCAAGGCGAAGGGTCTGACGCAGGCCGAGCTCGCAGATGCTTGTGGGTTGACGGATTCCGCCATCAGGAACTATGAGCTCTGCAACAGGACGCCTGGCGTCGAGCAGATAGAGTCCATCGCTTCTGCTTTGGGAATCTCCCCCGAATCTCTCCGCGAGGTGCCCCTCGAGTCAAGCCGGCAGGCTCTAGAGCTCTTGTTCAGACTAGAAGGGGAGTTTGGGCTCGTTCCCGATGAGATTGACGGTGAATTGGTTCTGAAGATCGACAAGAAGGCAGAAAAATCCCAGAAACTCGCCCAGGCGGTTAAAACTTGGAAGCACATGATTGATTCGGAAAAAGCTGGCGAGATCAGCTCTGAGGAGCTGTCTGAATGGAAGCTCTCATTGCACTGAAATCAAGCCACTTCAGGAATAATTGCGAATCAAAAATCAGCGGCCTTCGGGCCGTTTTTCTTAACCTGGATACATGAAATCAGATCCCGTAACACCGCTAAAGACGATTTGTCATTCCCCTATGCTGAACTGGCCATTTGCAAAAAAAGTATGAAAATGACGTTTGATTCATGTTTGATTCGAATCAACCTGTTTTGCGTCGTAACTGCCAAAAGGAGTCGTGACGGGTGGCTTTGCGTAATTGCACAATGTTGCATGTCGTTGCAGGTTCGTGCATGTTCCGAATAATCGTTCAGGTTGCGTCACCTTTTGGGAATGATTCCGAATCAAAGACGCAGGTTAATGGGCAAAAAAATACCCCGAAACTTCTTGAATTTCGGGGTATTGGTCGGTTTGTCATTCCGCTTTGTTTTCAGTGGCTTGCAACGTTGTGCAACTCACTGACATCTTGTGCATCGCGGTGAATCGTTGCAAGTGATTTTACAATGCTGACCTGGGGCTATTCCCACTCGATGGCTCCAGTTCTGCCGTCCCGCCACTCCAGTTGCACCCAGTTTTCCGCGCCACCTCGAAACGCGTGCCGCCGAGTGACGCGACGTCGCTCCTCATCGGCTTTGGGGACAAAAGCTGGGACAACTTCAAAAACTTTTTCCAAACTCAGGGCTTTGAGTTTTCGTTTTTGTCCCAAAGGGCACGGCGGGCCGCCCTTGGAGGCTCGATAGCGCCGAAAACGCCCGTTTTGAAACTCGGCCGCCCTTTAGCGCGCAAGCCGCCAGCTGCAATCGCAAGTGAATCAACGCGGGTGGCTTTTGCGCCGCTTGCAAAACCGCAGGTCGCAGGTCTTCACCATTGGCGGGCAAAGTGAGTAGTCTCAGGTGGCTTGTTCATGAGCTGAACCGAGCTCGCGATTTGGGGCGTAGGCGCAATTAGAGGACGAACCCTTCCTTTTCAGGAAGTCATCCGTTTAGCTGGTAGCTCTCGAAAATGATGCTCAGCAGCCACATATAAATGCAAGGGCAGTAGCCCGATGGCTCAGCGCCGACGCCGCGCAGCTCGTCACCGAGATCAGACAGTATAGCTGGATGTCATTTCAGCAAAGTCAGGACAGATCGGTCGTTAGCGGATGCGGTGGCGCCCTAAATCCAGAGGCCTTCTAGACCCTACTCGTTAGAGACCCTGAACAGTTATACTACCTGATATTGTCAGGGCACCATCTTCCGAAATGCTTTACCTTTTAACTAGGCAGAAATGGCTGCCCTTCAGTCGTTGTGATATCCATCGCAATGGCCAAGCCCTTTCTTCCCACTCTTCGCCAGGTGGTCGTTTTTAGGCAAAATGCAAGACAGCCCAAACTAACCAGCTTCCATTGACTCAAGTTTCTTTTTGCCCCAGGGACAAATCGTGGAGTATCGCGTGTTCGCTACCACCAGAAGCACTCACTTGCATGGCGTAGCCGATTCGGTCACCGAGTTCTACTATTTAGTAGATACCTGGGTTCATCGTTTTCAAGAGCGTTTATACCTGTCTCTAACGGTTTTAAACACTGACGCTCTTATCAGATACACGTTCCCGCGACTTCTTGTGAGGGCAACATACAGCCTATTGATTGTCGCCCTCGATACTCCTTCAAGGGAAAAGTCATCTTCCTGCAGTTTTTCAAACGCATCGGTAAGAACGACGCATGTTGCGTTCATGGTATTGCCTTTTGAATACGACCAATTAACAGAGCGAAAGGCATATCTATCGGAGTCCTTATAAACGAGTTTGATTATTCTGTCATCCGACAGAATAGCGTCGGGGTTCTCTTCGACCCAAATCACCTCACCGTTGCAGTCTCCTGAAGAAGTGATTTTAATGCCCAGCTTTTCGCTAACAAATGAACAGACAACAGGAGCACATCTTCGTGATTCGTTTAGCGTTATTTCGTCTATCTCGAATCCTTCTTTTTCGAGCTTCCCCAAAAACTCTCGATATCCAATTTCAGCTTTTCCTTTAGCGAAAGGCTTTCCGCTGTTGTTTTTGCCAGAAACTGAATGCTGAAAATAGTCGCCAACTAAAGTCACGCTATTAAGTACCTTTGAGAGTTTTAAAATCAGGTCGTAATCATGCTTTCTATAATCTTGAAATTCGTCAATGCTGATTTCGTCATAAAAAAGATTAAGACGATCCGCAGCTCTGACGACAAGCGCAGTCTTACCGCACTTCACCTGGAGGGCGAGCTCAGATAATGTTACGCAGTAATACCTCAAGCCGCTATCAATGTAATGACGCAGTTTGTTTTTAGTGAAATACCGTTTGTTCGGAATTGTCATTCCGTCACCACGCTCAATGCGCTGAGGTGGCGGATCAATCACAGTAATCCCCTTACTAACAAATTGGTCGCAACCGAAATGAGCGCCGATACTCGGCTCGTAAGGAAGGACGAGATTGTGATAGACGAACGAGTCAAAGGTCGAAACAGTTGTGAGCTCGGGTATTGCACCGAATGCGTCAATAAGTTCCCTCTGGATGTTGAATACGTTCTCATGAGTAAAAGCGAGCACCAGGTTTCTTTTTGCTGGGTCGATGGAGTGACAGATGTGATAAGTCTTGCCCGCTCCGGCGACCGCAAGTATTACTCGTTTAGCCATATGATCGCGTCCTGCACGTATTGGGGTACAGTGATCTTAGTTTCCGCCATTAGCATCTGATATGCGATATCAGCTTTATTGTTTAGCATCTTGCCAAGAACGGGGCCATAATCCCTCCCATGAAACAGATACTTGGCCCTGGGGCGGACTTTGATAAGACTGTCAAGAGCTTCTTTGTTCGCCTCGTAAAAGCACTTCCGGAGTTTTGCAGCTAGATAGCCAGCCTTCAGTTTCATAGCCCCTGTTCAGAAGCCGACTTTGGCTTCAATTTTTGTCAATGTTTTATGACTTTCTTCATGTGTGACTGCGGAGTATTGTGGTATACTAGGAGTATTAACCCCGCAGGTCAGGACATGTTTATGCATCTGAAGAAGGCAAGGCGCAAAGGCGATCGGGTATATCTGTCGATTGCCGAGAATTACCGTGAGGGCAACAAAACCCGGATGCGCCACATCGAATCGATCGGCTACGTCGATGAGCTGCAAAGCCCCACCTGCCCTGATCCGATCGCCTTTTGGCAAGCGGAAGTCGACAGGCGCAACGCCGAGGCGAAAGCGCAGGCGGCTCCTGTCATGGTGAAGCTCTCGAGCGCTCGAAAGATCGACAAGAAAGAAGATCGTCGCATCGATCTCGGGGCGGCTGTGCCGAGCTCCTACTTTCACCGCGACCTCGGGATATGGTCGTTCTTCGAAAAGAAGAGGACAGCGCGTACGTGCGCTTTCGATCCTTGCCGGATACTGGAATTGCTCGTATGGAACCGCCTAAGTGAGCCATCATCCAAAAAGGCCGCCTGGGAGGGGCGCGGCCGCTTTCCAAGGGAATGCGCTTTCTCGCTTGATGACGTCTACCGCTCCCTCGATTACCTCAACGCCAACTCCGATGCGCTCATCAGGCACATGAACGAGAGCCTGGGGCGTGCACGCGGACCGCGCAACAAAACCCGGCTCTACTACGATGTCACCAACTACTACTTCGAAGTCGAAAACGAAGACGCAGGCGAGGAGGGCTTGCGCAAGCGGGGGGTCGGCAAAGAGCATAGGCCCTCCCCGATCGTGCAAATGGGGCTCCTGCTCGACGCAGACGGAATACCGCTGGACTTCGAGGTGTTTCCCGGCAACAGAAACGACATGGCAACCATGCTGCCCGTCATGAAGAAGGCAGGGCTTCGCCCGAAAGGCGATGCGGGCGACTCAGGGCGCGAGCGCGTCATCATGGTGGCCGACAAAGGACTCAACACCTCGAACAACATAGCGGCCTGCACCCTGGACGGAAATGGGTTTATCCTCTCCCAATCGGTGCGCAAGGCGACCAAGGCGCTCAAGGCGTGGGTGCTGTCAGAAGACGGGTACGTCGAGAGCGAGTCCGGGCGCTTCAAGATCAAAAGCAGGATCTCCGGCAAGACTCTCTACATCACCGGAGACGACGGCAAAAGGCGCTCTGTCAAAGTACCGATCAAAGAGGTTGCCTTTTGGTCGCAAGACTTCTTCGAGAGAAGCCGCCATGAACGCGCAAAGGTCATAGAGAAGTCTCGACGCGCCATTGAGCGAGGCGAGGTGTCTGCAGCGCAAGCGAAGACATCTGTCAGGTATGCCGTTGACAAGCCTGTAGTGAAAGCCACAGGAGAGCGGGCTGATCACAACTGGATTCTTGATGAGGACAAGATCGCCGCCGATGAGGCGATGGATGGCTACTACTGCATCATCACATCCGAACAAGAGATGGACGATCGCGAAATCATCGAGGCCTACCGGGGGCTGTGGCGCATAGAAGAGTCGTTTCGCGTGCTCAAAAGCGACTTCGACGCGCGCCCTGTTTACGTATCGCGCGACGAGCACATACGCGCCCACTTCCTCGTCTGCTACATCGCGCTGTTTATTATGCGGCTCATGCAAAAGGACACCGCATACGCCTACTCTGCAACGCAGATTTCCAGAGCGCTCAAAAACATCACTGGGCACCACCTTGATGCCAACCTGTACTTCTTCGACTACCGCAGCGACCTAACTGATGCCCTCGGCAGGGCAACCGGCACAGACCTCACACGCCAGATTCTCACGAAAGGCCAGATCAGAGAGATTATGGGGTCGGTGAAGAAACCGAGGAGTTGAGCTGTTCCCCTACAGGAATCGTCACTGAAAAGAAGGCTGTTCTCCCAGCTCGCAAAGGGAGAACAGCCTTCTTCTACTGCAAAAGTCAGGGTTTAGCATCTTGCCAAGAACGGGGCCATAATCCCTCCCATGAAACAGATACTTGGCCCTGGGGCGGACTTTGATAAGACTGTCAAGAGCTTCTTTGTTCGCCTCGTAAAAGCACTTCTCCCATGTCCAGCCTTCAGTTGTCTTGCTCATAAAGACGTGTTGGTCCTCATGCGAGTTGTTGTAATTGGCGGCTTCAGAAATTTTATCGGAATCCCCGTCGTTGTCCGTGATTGCAGAAACTTTCTTGTTGGCGTTCTCTGCAATCGCAAGGTATCTTTTGTATGAAACGCCTCCGCACGGAATGATTGCAACCTCATCCTCCTCAATGGTTCTTCCGGTAAGTTGTTCATAGAGCTTTGGCAGCAAGATAAATTCCGTAGCCCCTTCGACCAAAATGGCTCTCTCGGATAAAAGTAGTTGCAAAAAAGCGTTGTCATCCGCTTTTGTGAAGAACGCCGAGACATCGTCAGGAACGTCTCCCAAGGATTGCGCATGGCCTTCGGTAACCCAAAGAACGTTACTCAAGCCGAGCGTGCAGGCAATCATGTTGCTGTGGGTCGTGATAATTACCTGAGAACCTTTTTCATTGTCGGAAATCTCGTGCAGCATTTTCCTCATAGTCGTGAAACACAGGTGATTCTCAGGCTCCTCCATCATTACGACATCGAGTGCGCTTGCCTTATCGAAAGCGATCTGAGTTTTAATGAGGCTCTCCATCCCGCTGCCACGGTTCTCGAGGGGAATAGAGTCTTCAAATACCGAAATGACGTTTTCTAGCTGTACCTTCTTGCCGTCGATTCCGAATTTTCTTTTCTCGTCGATGGGATCCAGGGCGACAGAATCGAAGGCGTCGTCGAGCTTAACTCGAAACACGTTCTTCGCTCTTGCTTGAGTCTCGTTGTCGTATTTGTTATTAAACAGAGACTTGTTGTAGTAATTAAACGAAGGTCCAGCTGCATTTGCCGTTGTGTCAATAAATAGGAAGTCGAGAGGACGTTTCACCGTCCTGTACGGGCTGTTTGCGAAGGTCGTCCATGTTAGCGAGTAATACTCAAGAGGTAAATTACCCTCACCGATAAAACCTTCTAAACCGGAACCGAGTTCGGTATCAAACTTACATTCGAATCGGATTCCATATTTCTCATCTTTCTGCCCTCTACCGCCATAGACCTCTCCAAAGAAATAGGAATCGTTCTTTTTGTGAGCATCCAGTTCAAAGAATAGTTCGATTACGATTTTCGGAAGCGTTTGGATGCTAGGGCTAGCTTTAAATGCAGCGACATTTTCAGCATTGAATAAATCGGATAGGACTGATTTATCGGCATTGCGATACTGTTGATTGAGAACAACCCTTATCGCTTCGAGAATGGTGCTCTTGCCAGCCTCATTTTCTCCAACAAGAATGTTCATGTGCGTATTGAAACGAACATCAATGGAGTCGAACTTTTTAAACCCTTCAATATGGATTAGCTTAATATGGCTCATCTAATCCCCTCCTGTCATCCAACGATCTATTTTTTTGTCGCTCCGGTTTTCCGACCTATTGAGTCGCGCACCAAACGGTTTTTGCAAGAAGACCTCCTGTTTCTTAGAAGGCCCTCCCTTCCTGTATGAACTCGGGGATGTTGGCATGAATGATGCCGTCCCTTTTCTGAATGGGGTCGCTTCGCGTCAGCAGGTATTTGGGGTAGTTGTCTCTGATTTGTTCGAAGGGGCGGTATTCGCGCTCCTCGGCGGACCGGTCGGCCATGATGGTCATGGCGACCTGGACGTACGCGTAGCCCATCTCGGGGTTTCTGAGGATGAAGTCGCATTCCAGCTTCCCGATGCGTCCGACGCTGACCTTGCAACCCTGCGCCCTGGCGTAGCGGTAGACGATATTTTCCAGCACGGGCCCGTAGTTGATGCGGTTGTCGGTGTTGAGGGCGAAGTAGAAGCTCAGGTCCGCCAGGTAGTACTTTTGCTCGCCCCGCAGCGATTTTCGGGACTTCAGGTCGAAGCGGGCGCACTTGCTGATGATCTTCGCGTCCTCGAGGATCTGGAGGTATCGCGCGAGCGTCTCGCGCTTGACCTTCACACCCTGCTTGCTCTCGAGGTCGGATTGGATGTTCGCAAGCGACGTGGTGGCGCCGAAGTTGTTGATGACGTAGTCGCGCACCTGGTTGAACACGGAGACGTTCTTAATCTTCACGCGCCTGTGGATGTCCTTCTCGAAGATTTCCTGGATTACCGCGGCAACGTAGGCGCGCTTGTCGGCGAGCCGGGGGTAATCCATCGCTTTCGGAAAGCCGCCCTCGAGGATGTAGGCGTCGAACTCCGCGACCGGGTTCGGGTTCACGGGCAGTCCCAAGAAACCCTTCATCTGGCAATACTCGCCGAAGTCCAGCGTCTGCATCTCGAATTCGATGTAGCGCCCGGTTAGTTTCGTGGCCAGTTCGCCAGAAAGAAGATATGAGTTTGACCCGGTGATGAAGATGGAGAAGCCGCCTTCGGTGCGCAACCCGTTGAGCACGTCTTCGAAGCCATCGACGTTTTGCACCTCGTCGATGAAAAGGTATTTCGTCCCCGAGATGGCGAGCAGGGGCTCGATGAGGGCCTCGAGCTGTTCTGGGGCTTTGACGGATCGGTACCCGTATCGGTCTAGGTCGAAAAAGACGATGTGCTCGTCATCGACGCCTTCTGCCCTCAGCTCTTCGGCGATGCACTGCATGAGGCAGGACTTGCCGCAGCGGCGGACGCCGGTGATGACCTTGATCATCCCGTCGTCATGGTAGAAGCCGCGGATCTTCTTCAGGTAGTTTTCTCTAGGGAACAAACGCATACTGGCTCCAATCTTCGTTGGAGCCAGTATATCAAATTACGGGTTTATTGGGGTATTTTTTATCATCTAAACGACTTATACACCCATAACTAAGGAATTTTCTATTCCCACTCAGTGACTAATCCAGTCCGAGTGTTGTCGATGTGTGTTGCGTCGTACCGCCTAAGGGCTGATTCGTGCGCAATTTGGGCGAATCAGGCCCTTGATTCGCGATTTCGAGAATGACTCAATTGATTCGCAAAACCGCAGGTCGCTCCTTTAATCATTCCCGGGTTTCCGCCAGGGTTCGTAGCGGGTGGCTTGAAAAGGGGTGATTCGAAGGGTCGGAGAGATGCCTATAGCGCAATCGTCTGGTATTGGCGCGGTGAGGGACTTCTCACCTCCATCAGTCCAAATCGTCAAGCTCCGAAAGCCTTGCGAGCTCGATGGCCGAATCGACCGCCTCTTCGAAATCGACGCCTTCCGCATAGGGTGATGCCGAGACGTAAGAGGACCAGATGCCCCGCATCATATCGGATCTTCTGACCTCGCCGAGCACGGCCTCGTAGTCGCCCATCTTGCCGAGTGAACCGCGCCTGGAGGCGGTGGCGACAACGGCTTCGTGCAGGGAATCCCGCCAGCCACATTAACCCGTCGCCCGCGAAAGACGTCGAGCTAGAGAAAAGGACCTATTTCCCGTCATGGATTGGGTTTACCTGCATGACTAGAGCCCTGGTGTAATTGGCTGGATCACCGTTCCGGGAACCAGTATCGACCTACCTGTCCGCCAAGCTCCTTCTTCAGCTCCAGCCTAGTATCCGACTCGCGCCGTTATAAGCGAAAACCGAAGAGATGCGTCTTTGCCAAGAAAATAAGGTTAGCCTTGTCTTACTGCATGATTCGTGTGCTATAGTTAAATGCCTCTAACTGTTTGGGGGCGATAGCCATGCACGAACGCAAGGGCTTCTGGGACAAGAATGCCGGTCGGTACGACCGTTTCATGCGAAACGACCGGGCTGCGTATGAGAAGATGTATGGGCTGATCCGGCCGGTGGTGAAAGCAAAAACCGTACTGGAGGTTGCCACCGGCACGGGGCTTATCGCAAAGAACATCGTGAATGCGGCGGCGCACATCGAGGCTACGGACGCTTCTGCAAAGATGATCCTTGAAGCAAAACGGGACAATCAATCCGCAAAGCTGCACTTTTCCGTACAAGATATGTTCCGCCTGCCCTATGCACAGAAGTCCTTCGAAGTGGTGATCGCGTCCAACGCGCTTCACATAGTGCCGCATCCGGAAAAGGCCCTGCAAGAAATCAGGCGGGTGCTGAAGGACGACGGCGTGCTCATCGCGCCAACCTTCACCCACGCGGGGAACTCGGTTTCCGGCAAGGCAAAAGCCTTTTTCATGAGTATGGCGGGATTCCCCCTCCACAGCAGGTGGACAAGCGAGGAATACCTACGTTTCCTGCGTCAAAACGGCTGGGCGGTGCAGAAAAGCGCGGTGCTGAAGGCCTCGTTCCCGTTGACCTATGCGGAATGCACGAAATCGGAGGGGCCAGATGTCGTTCTTTGAAAACACCCGCAAGCCCGTGGGCCTCGGCGGAAAACTTATGGTTGCCATGATGAATCTGGGCCACAGCCCTGTGGCGCGGTGGGGACTTCGATTTCTACGACTTGCGCCAAATGCCAAGGTGCTGGATTGCGGCTGCGGCGGCGGGGCGAACATAAAACGGCTGCTGAAAAAATGCCCGCATGGCGTCGTCAAGGGCATCGACTATTCGCCCGTCAGCGTGGAGAAGTCTAGAAAGCTCAACCGAATTGCAATTCAGGAGGGGCGTTGCGCCGTTCTGCAAGGCAGTGTGGCGGATATGGTGTTTGAGGATAGCTACTTCGATGCCGCCACGGCCTTTGAGACCGTCTATTTTTGGCCTGATTTGCCCCAATGCTTCCGTGAGGTCTGGCGGACGCTGAAGCCAGGCGGGACAATTCTTATCTGCAACGAGAGCAATGGCGATACGGACAAGGACGAGAGGTGGACGCAGATCATCGGCGGCATGACCATCTACAAGGACATTGAATTAAAGGCGTGTCTGGAGCAGGCGGGTTTTCACGAGGTGCAGATGCGCAAAAAGAAAAGGTGGCTCTGCGTCACGGCGTGGAAGTAAGGGTATCAAGCACGGGCATTTTTGCATCCATCCTGCACATTGCGATAGGCATGACGGTCATAGCGGCTGTGCTGGCGGCAATTATGACAGTTTTTATTCACTGAGGAAGGAACCTATGAGATGTAAAATTGAGAAAAACACCGTGCAGGAGACGCTGATCCTCCCGCTGTATTCCCGAAAGCTGTGTACGGAGCTGTACCCGAACCTTTACAGGGATGAAACAGCGGTTCGTCTGCTCGACCAGATCGATTACGACTTTTCAGAGGCAGAGAAAAACTCCCGCAGCCTGATACAGCGCTTTGGTGCGCTGGAGGTGGCCATGCGGCAGGGTGATCTTGCTTTCGAGGTGCGGGATTACCTGAAAGGCCACCCCAATGCGGCGGTGGTCAATCTGGGCTGCGGGCTGGACAACACCGGCAGAACCTGCGACAACGGTAGATGCAAGATCTACAATCTCGACTTCCCGGATGTGATTGCCTTGCGGCAGCAGCTACTGCCCGCCGGGGATCGGGAACAAAATATCCCCTGCGACCTGAAAGACACCGCATGGTTTGGCAAAATCGATGCCTCCGGCGGGGCGGTGTTCTTTGCCTCCGGGGTGTTCTATTACTTTCTGACCCAGCAGGTCCGGGAACTGGTGCGGGGGATGGCGGACGCTTTCCCCGGCGGTGTGCTGGTCTTTGATGCTGCCAATCGGACGGCAGTAAAGATGATCGCAAAAACATGGCTTAAGACTGCAAAAATCAAGGATGTAGGGGCATATTTTGCGGTTTCGGATGCCGCCAAGGAAATCGGCACGTGGAACAGCCGTCTGCAGGTCACAAGTCGCGGCTATATGCTGGGCTACAACGATTTGAGAGACCCTTCTGTCAGCGGCTTTTTCCGGTTTCTCGCAAGGGTCGGTGACAACGGGATGAAAATGCAAATCGTGAAAATAAGATTTTGAGAGGCAAAAATGAAGCGCATTCACTTTGACGTTGAAGAAGACGGCTTTTACGGCGCATATTGGGCGTGCAAGGACACGCATACAGCAGCGGGCACGGATTCGATTGAAACCGTCCCCGCTATCTGATACTATATTATCTTATCGAACGTATGTTCGGTTACTCCCACTCGATGGCTCTGTATTTGTCGTCCCGTCATTCTAGTTGCACCCAGTTTTCGGTGTCGTCTCGAACCGAATGCCGCCAAATAACACCATGTCTTGTTTCGTCGGCTTCGGGGACAAAAGTTGGGACAACTCCAAAAACTTTTTTCAAACTCAGTGTTTTGAGTTTTTGTTTTTGTCCCAAAGGGCGCGGCGGACCGCCTTTGGAGGCTCGATTTCGCCGAAAACGCCCGTTTTGAAACTCAACCGACCTTTAGCGTGCAAGCCGCCAGCTTCAACCGCAAGTGAGTCAGCGCTGGTGGCTTTCGAGCCGTCCGAAAAACCGCAGGTCACAGGTCTTTGGTATCGGTGGGCAAAGTGAGTAGTCTCGGGGGACTTGCCCATGAGTTGACAAGCAAGCCTTCAGAGTTTCGAGAAAACATACTGGTAGAATACGGTCTGCAAATCAATGACAGGAGACCGACGATGGCCGATATCCCGAGCAGGAAGCCCATCCTCACAATAGAACAGCAGATCGAGCACCTGAGGCGGAAGGGCGTCTCCTTCGAGCTGTGCTCCGAAGCGGAAGCCGCGCGCATCCTGGCCGGCCAAGATCACTATTTCAGACTCGCTGCCTACCGCGTGTTGTTCCCCAAACGCGTAGGCGGGCCGCGAGACGGCCAATACGCCGGGCTCGACTTCGGGCACCTCGTCGACCTCGCCGCCATCGACCGCGAGCTGCGCAGCTTCCTGCTGCCGCTGACCCTCGACGTGGAGAACTCCGCGAAGACCAGGCTGGTCGAGCGCATCACCGAAAAGCCGGACGAGGACGGCTACTCGATCTTCTCCGACTACCTCGCAGCCCTCAACCACGGCGACCGCAACCGCAGGGAGGGAGAGCTCAACCGCCTGAAAAACGACGCCTACCTCGGATCGCTCGTTTCGAGGTACCCGATTGGCGAGATGCCGGCGTGGGTCTTTCTGGAGCTGTCGTCTTTCGGCGCCTTCGCCGACTTCTACCTCTTCTGCGCCGATCGATGGGGCGATTCCGAGATGAGGGACGAGCACTACATGCTCAGGCGCGCGAACTCGCTGCGAAACGCCGCGGCGCATTCGAGCGCCATCGTGAACGGGCTCGGCTCGTCATCGAGCGCGCCGCAACTGAGGTACCCCGCGCCGCTGGCCGCGGCTCTCGGCGAAATCGGCGTGTCCAAGCGCCTCAGGCGCTCGAAGATGCGCAATCCACGCATCCTGCAGATGACCGTCCTCGCTTACGCCTACTCTCGATTCGTTCCTAGGGAGAAAGCAGAAGGGACTCCCGAGAGGCTACTCGCTCTTGCCGACAGGTCCGAGCTTCACGGCGACTGGTACGCGGGCAACACAGTGATAGCCTCGTCGCACGACTTCATCGCGATGGTCTTCAAAGCCTGGCTCGGGTAGGATCTGCTTCCCACTTGCGCGCAAGCTTTGCTCGGTGCTGATGCGCGCGTCAAGCATCCATGGGATTGACAAAGAGGCGTTTAACTGCATAATGGACTCTAGTTAGAAACCCTCGGGTTTGCGGGGCGGGATCGTGAAAGCGATTCTGCCCTATT
>OLSM01001766.1_pt1 | contig 15214 bp, 9 predicted proteins | sample 1672721 | NCBI WGS metagenome assembly OLSM01 (sample SAMEA3136717, study PRJEB25190) | human gut metagenome | reverse complement strand
CGGCAGCGGCCAACGGGCACAGGCCTGCTCGTAGGGCAAGCCGCTCACGAAGGCCAGCGCCGCCGGCAGCGTCAGGGCGAGCCGCCGCTTGTACACGATGCCCTTGAACTTCTTCTTGATGCCAAAAAACACAGGGAAGCCCGCTGACAAACCGTTGCCCCGAAGCGCCTCTCCAGCGCACGGCCTGCACGCCTCGACACTTCCCACGGCATCCCCATCAGCATCGCCCATCGTCTGCAGCCCGGCGGCAGCAGGCGCCACTTGCAGCCCTGCGGCCGTCCTCGCCACTCGTAGCCCCGCAGCCACCCGCGTTTCCACTTCCCCATCGGAAAGCGGCAGGCCACCTGGCTCACGCACAATCGGCCCGGCACCGAAAGCTCCCATGAGGGCCACCCCAGCCGCATCCCCGTAGGCGCGCAGACGCAGCTTTTCCTTATAGAGCGGCTTTTCCACCGAACGGGCGATCATGGCGCGCTCGGGCGTGTCCAGATACAAACTTGTGATGCGGGTGCGACCGTAATCATCAACAGCCATGAGGCGCTCCGCCGCCGCTTCCACAGCCGCACGCTCGGCCACGTCGATGCGGTATTTCTTCTCCACGCGCTTGAACACGCTGTTGTAGGCGGTCACGGATACTCCTTCCTCGCTGGCCGCGGATCCTGATTCTCGCCGGTCCGCGAAACCTGGATCCCTCGCGAGCCGGCCCCAACAATAAGGGGACTTCCTGAAAACCGCCTGAAGCAGCCAATTCCTTTCAGGTTGCCTTCAGGTGGGCCGTTACAATGAACCTGGGCGCTCCATGGGGCCGCAACGGTCCCGGCGCGTACCGCGAAATACCGCAACGAGGCCCGAGATGTCGGCGCGCGACGGTTCTCGGCGGCAGCCCCTTACGGAAACCATGCACGTTCTGGTCGTGGAAGACGACGCTCGCCTCGCCGAGGCGCTGGCCCGCATCCTTGAGGACAACGGCTATACTACCGACGTCGTGCACGACGGGGAGGCCGGCGTGCAGTACGGCGAGGCAGGCACCTACGACGTCATCATCTTGGACGTCATGCTACCGAAGGCCGACGGCTTCACCGTGGCCCAGCGCCTGCGCCGAGCGCATGTGAGCACGCCCATTCTGCTGCTCACCGCCCGCGATGCCATAAGCGACAAAATCTGCGGCTACGACTCCGGCGCCGACGACTACATGACCAAGCCCTTCTCCCCCGCCGAGCTGCTGGCCCACTTGCGCGCCCTCACGCGGCGCCAGGGCGATGTCGTCTTCGAGACGCTCACCGTGGGCGATCTCACGCTGAATCTTGAATCCATGGATCTCACCTGCGGCGACGAATCCATCCGCCTGTCGCAGAAGGAGTTCGCCATCGCCCGCATCCTGCTCGGCTCGCCGGGAGCAGTGCTTTCGAAAGAGCAGCTTATCAGCCGCGCCTGGGGGCCCTCATCCAGCGCCAGCGACAACAACGTAGAGGCATACATCTCGTTTCTGCGGAAGAAGATGGCCCACGTGGGGTCGAAGGCGAAGATCGAGACCATCCGCTCGGTGGGCTACCGGCTCGCCGAGGAGGGCTAAGCGCCCATGGGACTCCCTCCGAAACCGCGCCTCGCCTCCTGTCTGAACCCGAAGGGCGTCAGGACTCCGAAGCGCGCAGCCGACGAAGCCGCCCCCATGCTGCGCCAGCTGAGAACGAAGTTCATAGCCCTGAACATGACGCTGGCCGCCCTCGTGCTGGCCGCCTCGTTCGCCACTATCTGCTACGCCGACTACCGCGCCGACATCGACGACGTGCGAAACCGGCTCATGGCCGCCACGAGCCGCTCCCTGCACGAACCGCAGCTCATCCCCGACGCCGAGCCTTTTCATCGGGGCGAGGCCCCCCGGGAAGACGGCGAGAACGCCGCAGACGCCGATGGCACGGACGATGACGACAATCGCGCTGGAAACGAGGCGGCCGGTGGCACCGACGCGGACAACGACGCGGAAGGCGCCACGAGCGGCAACGCAAACCCGGGCAAAAGCGTTGAAGGCGCGGAAACACCCGCAGAGGACGGCTCGGCCCCCGCTCCCACCCAGGATATCGGCGCCGGCACCAGCGATCCCGGTTTCGCGCCGCCCCGCATCGGAGGCCCCGGCACCGCCGAGGAGGCCTCGCTGCCCGTGGCGGTCTACTACATTGCCGACCGCACGGTCATGCAACTGACCGACCGCTCGGGAGCCACCGTGCCCGAGGCGCTGCTCGTGCACGCCATTCCTGAAGTCGTCAGCGCTGAAGCGCCCTGGGGGTATCTGCCCGACGTCGGACTGTACTTCGCCAAGCATGAGGCAGGCCCCGACCTCATGGTGGCCTTCGCCGACGGAAGCGCCGCCGACGGCTGGCGCTCGCTGGCCCTCGTGCTCACCGCCGTGGGCCTAGGGGCGCTGGGGCTGCTGTTCCTTTTGAATCTCGTCTTCTCCCGCTGGGCGCTGCGCCCGGTTCAGCAGGCCTGGGCCCAGCAGCAGCAGTTCATAGCCGACGCGTCCCACGAACTGAAGACCCCGCTCACGGTCATCCTCGCCAACAACGCCATCCTGCGGCAGCGCGGCAGTGACACCATCGCCAGCCAGCGCCAGTGGATTGAGAGCACCCAGATGGAGGCGGAGCGCATGCAGAGCCTCGTGACCGATATGCTCGATCTGGCCCGACCGACCCCGCAAGGCGCCCAAACCTCGGAAGGCCCCACGGCCGTCGTCGACCTCAGCCGCCTTGTGGAGGGCGAGGCCCTCACCTTCGAGGCCGTGGCCTTCGAACGGGATCTTACCTGGCAATGCACGGTCGCGCCGGGCATTGCCGTACGGGGCAACGCCGCGCGCCTCCAACGGGCCGTGGCCGTGCTTTTGGACAACGCCTGCAAGTACACCGACCCCGGGGGCACCGTGGCCGTGACGCTGCGGGCTGCGACGGGAGATGCCGTCCTTTCCGTGCGCAACAGCAGCGAGCCCATCGATGCGGCCGACCTGCCCCACCTGTTCGACCGCTTCTATCGCGCTGACAAAGCCCGCACCCACAACGCCGTCGACAGCGAAAACGACGGCGCCGGCGGCTACGGGTTGGGGCTGGCCATCGCCCGCGACATCGCCCAAGCCCACAAGGGCACCATCGCCGTCACCAGCACCGCACAAGAAGGCACCACCTTCACTCTGCGCTTGCCCTTGGTATAAAACGCCCCCGGCGCCGTGAAGAGGATAGGGGCGCCGGGGGCTGGAGCAGATCGAGACCGCGTGGCTGCCAGGGCGGGGGCTCGGGCAGTCGGGAGATGCGGCCTCTCCTGCTTTGCGGAGAAGTCTGAAGTTAGCCGCGCGGAGGGCCTCGGCGATCGCTGCGGCTCCCCTACCGCTCGAAGATGTCTCCGTTGAAGTCGAGGCGGAAGGTGTCGAGGATCTGGTGTGGGTTGTCGGTAAGGCTCACGGGGCGCGGCGTCATGACGTAACGGTGGCGGCTGCCGTCGGTGAGCCAGCTTACAGGCACGGCATCGAGCAGCGTGATGGCGCCGGCCGGGCACACGTCCCCACAGCTGCCGCACTTCACGCAGTCGCCCGGGGTGTGGGCAACGCCTAGGGTGCCGTCGGCGTCGTCGAACTTCGCGATGGCGCCGGTAGGGCAGAATGTCGCGCACATGCGGCAAGAAACGCACTTCGTGCCGTCGATGACCACCGCACCCCACAGGCGGGTCTCCAGCTTGCCGCTCGCAGGCTCCCCTAGCTGCGCCAATGCGTCCAGCAATCGCTCGCGCCGATCGGGAATAAAGTGCGGCAGCGTGCCGTCCTTCATGACATGGAGGGAATGGGCGGGACGGCGCAGGGCATCCGCCTCTACAGATGAACCGGTGAGAAATTCTTCAGCTTCGCGAACAGGCGGGCAAGCCGGCTCTTGGGCAAAGTGGGCGTCGCGGGCAGCTTCGACGGCTCCGGTATCGACGCCATCAGCAAGAACGCCCACCGGAGGCACGTCGGTCACGACGATTTCCAGCTCGTTGCCCCAAGCGCCGAGCACCTGACGCGCCGTTTCGGCCACGAGCTCCGCCGTGTCGCGACCGTGGCGCTGGGCGCAACGCTCGCAGTCGCCGCAGAGCACCGTCACACGGCCCACGCCCTCGGCGGCGAGCCCCGCCAGAAGCGACTCATCTACGCGCCCTGCGCAAATCACGGACGCCGCAACACCAGGCACCAGCAAATCGCCCAAAGCCGCCTCCATCTGGCTGCAGACAATGACCACCTCGTCACCGCGCGCGGCGCGCAGGCAGGCGACCTTCAACTCGGCGTCCGACGGATTCAAAGATTCCAAAGCGCACGTGGGGCACACCGTGGCGCAGGTGCCGCAGCCGACGCATTTCGAGGCATCGATCACCAACTCGCCATCATCCAAAGAAATGCACCCTGAAGTGCACGCCGCCGCGCACTTCAGGCAGTCCACATTGCGGTTGCGCACCTTCGCGCACCGCTCCCGATGCACCCGAATGGCCCCGCTGTCCACGACCGTAAACGCGGCCCCCACATAGCGATGGGCCCCCGCATCAATCGTCTCAACCATTGTTTCTCCTCTTCCAAGACAGTCGAACCTCTCCCAAAGTCCTTCCCGCCTTTGCAGCCAGATGCCACCTCGCGAGGCGGCCCGCGGAACCCGTGATCACCGACCTCTGCGCGCCCTCCGGAGAACGCGGCCGTTAAGAAACAGCTTCCACTTCAGCAGCAGCGATACCGGGATGGTACCGACTCATGTGCGTCATCTCCGCTGTTTCTTTTGCCGCGTTCGCAGGAGGATAAAGCGCGCAGCGGGCGGTGATCACGGGTTCCGCGGGCCGCCCCAACAAGTCGCTAGTCCAGCTTCGGTTCCAGCTCGTCCATGACCGGATCGGGAATTTCCACGACCGTCTTGGCCGCCTTCTTGCCGACGAACACCGGCATCGTGATGGCATGCGTGGGGCACACGTCCACGCAGTTGCGGCAGCGCGTGCAGTCGGCCATGGCGCGCAGACCGAATTCCGGATGACGGATGTTGATGTCGGCGTCGCACACCTCGGCGCACTTGCTGCAGGAGGTGGCACGGGCCGTCTCCAGGCACTTCTCATCATTAATGGTAGGCACGAACGTGCGCGAGAAGCGCCCGACTAGGTTCATGAGCGCCGAGAGCGGGCAGAAATTCGAGCACCACTTGCGCAGCACCACCAGCTCGATGACGAGCATGGCCGGAATGAGGATGAGCCCGATGGTCGCGTCGCCGTGGGCGAAGGCGCGCCAGATGACGAGCACCGTGGCAAACGTGAGGCCCACCGGACACACGAGACAGAACACCGGGAACCCGAACACGGCCGTAGAGAGCAGCGCGCCGCCGAGCACCGCGTGGCGCGAGTCCACCTTGCCGTGATGAACCGGCTGGCACTTACCGCAGGCGCCGCAGGCGTGGCCGTCCTTCGCGGCTTTCAAACTCGCCAGCTCCTGCTGCGAGATGGCCTTGATCTCGGAGTTCTTCTTCTCCGCTAGCTCGCGGCGTTTCTTGGGCGAGCGGAAGAAGTCGCGGATGCGGTCGATGAGCATGGTCGGGCACAGCCACGAGCAGAACGCGCGGCCGAACACGAGCACCAGCGCGGCGATAAGCACGAGCGACACCACCGCGCGGGGAATCATGGTCTTCGTGGCGATCATGGTGCCCAGCGCGCCCAAGGGGCACAGCATCGAGAACGTGTCCCAACCGAAGCCGGACATCGTGCCCATGCTCACGCCGGCGACAAGCCCGGCGGCCATGCCGACGAACACCACGGCTCCCACAGCCGTGCGCAGCCGACGCGTCTTCAGCTTCGCGGCCAGCGCGTTCGCAGAGCCCTTCCCCTTCACGCCCGCAGCCTGAGATGAAACGGACGCTTCCGTAGTTTCCTTCTTCTGAGCCATAACTTACCCCCTTTAGGCTTCAATAGGGCGCACGACGATGGCGCGCTCGGTGGACTTGATGGAACCGGACGACAGCGACAGGCAGGCGGCCTGGCAGGCGCCGCAGCCGTTGCACTTGTCTTCCACGACGTAGGGAATGGGGTTCGCGCCGCCCTCGTCCTTAAGCTCGATGGCGCTGTAGTTGCAGGCGTCGTAGCAGTCGCGGCAGCCTGTCATGCGATAGGCCAAGCACGTGCGCGGATCGATCTCCGCCGTGCCGATGATGATGTCGCCCGTCTCGCCGGTCTCCGGGTTGCCCACCGTGTAGCTGGCGGGCAGCTCCAGGGCCGCCGTGGGGCACACGGCCGCGCACAAGGGGTTGCCGCCGTTCTCCTCGTAGCAGAAATCGCAGTAGTTTCCCGTGTTGAAGTCGAGCATGGGGCTGCGCATGCCCAGCAGCCCGTCCTCGATTTTCGCCGGCACGATGGCCTCACGGGGGCACGCCTCGTAGCAGCGCTCGCAGCGGATGCAGCCGCTTACCAGATGGGCCTCGTCGGTGCCTCCCGGCGGTCGGTTCAGCGGGTTGTGGCCCGCGTAGCGCAAAGCGCCCAGACCCAGCAGCGCCGCCGTCGATCCCACGCCGATGAACAGCCCGCGCCGCGTGATGCCGCCGCGCGCCTCGCGCTTGGCCTCGGCTTCGTCCTTCTTTTCCTCTTGAGCCATAGCAGTCTCCTCTTCACTCTTTGCTTAAATGGCTTCCAAATAACGGTTGCCGCGTTCTCCAACCGTAAAATCGTTATTTGCAAGCCATTTCGAAACAGACAGGGCGGTTTACTTGCGTCGCCTGCGGGGCTTAAGCCGTTACATCAAGCCGCCCTGTCCAACACTCGTCTTCAGAGAAGGGCCAACCGACCAGAGATGGCCCTTCTCACGTTCAACCTCTTACTGAAGCGCCCACTGAAACTGGATGAGGGCGTTCACGGCCACTTCGTAGAGCAGCACGCGCCACACGATGGTGCCGATCACGGCGCACACCAGGGCGATCACGGCCACAGCCAGGGCCTTCTCGGCGGGAACCTTGCCGCACATCACGAGGGCCGCCAGCACTGCGGGCACCGCGCAACCGACGACGATGTTGCCCAGCCAGAAGGCCACGGCATGCTCGCCGGCCAGAATGGCACCGGTGATCTGCTCGGACTGGCGCATGGCCACATCGGGCAGCGTCGGATCGAAGTAGTACTCCATCTCGGTATAGTTCGCGCCCATGCCGGAGATAGCGACCGCGTAGATGACGCTCACGATGGCGCACACCACGGCTCCGATGAAGGCCACGGTGGCGGACAGCTTCACGGCGTCCTCAGCTTTCGTGGCGCCGGCGATGATCATGGCAGCCAGGCCGCCGAGCATCACCGTGGCCACCACATAGTACAGAGGCAGCAACATGGTGTCCCACACGGGGATGGCGCTCATGAGGTAGCTGTCGCCCGTCGCGAACGGCAGCGCCAGGGACACGACGATGGCCAGGATGGCGCACCACTTGGGGGCCACGCCCTCCTCGGAGCGGCGCATCATGAGGAAGTACAGCACCACGGCGATGGCGAACACGATCACGAAGATGAGCTCGATGGTGATGCCCGAGGTGATGTGCCCGAAGCCGTTCAGCATGCGCAGCGGGTGCTGCAGGTGGAAGAACACCGACAGGCCGCCGATGGCGAGGGCCACGATGGCGCTCACGCAGGACACGAGCTGCATGGCCTTGCCCTTGCCGGACAGGGTGAGGATACCCTGCATCAAGAAGATGCCGCCGGCCAGGCAATTAAAGAAGGTGAAGAGAATAAGGGGCCACTGAATTTCCATGGGTTGTTACTCCCTCCACTTCCGGCCCTCGCGCAACAAGTACATGAGCTTGGGATTGTTGCCCTTGTTGGTGAGGTGATGAATGTCGTTCTCGGTAAAGGCTTCCACGTAGTCCTTGAGCTTGACGCGGGTCTTCGTCATGTCGTCGTACTGGCAGCCGGGGGTGTCCGGGTGCGCCGGGGCCTCGAAGTTCTCGACGCCCTGATCGAGGTCGCCGAAGAAGCGGGCGCGGGCGCCGCACTGGGCCACGCACTGGGGCAGCTCGCCCTGGCTCGTGCGCTGCTCGCACAGCGTGCACTTCTCCACAACGCGCTCGGTCTGGTTCAGGTAGCGCACGCCATAAGGGCAGGCCATAGCGCAGAACTGGCAGCCGATGCACTTGTCTTTGTCGATCTGGATGGTGCCGTCCTCGGCGACATGAGACGCCTCGGTGGGGCACACCTTCACGCACTCGGGGTTCTCGCAGTGCTGGCATTGGACGGGGAGGAAGTACATCTCCACGTCCGGGAAGGTGCCGGAACCGCCCTCAATGGGATGCGGACCGACGCGCAGCGTTTTAATCCAGAAGTTGCCCACGTCCACGCCGTTGATGGCCTTGCACGCCACGGTGCAGGCAAGGCAGCCCGTGCAACGGTTCAAATCGGTGATGATCGCGTAATTCGCCATTGATCTTCCTCCTTTCTATTCCTTGATGAGGCTTAAGGTCTGCAGGCCCTTGGCATCCGCGCTCGCGTAAGTGAGCTCCACCTTCGAGTCGTCCAAACGCGGGTCGTTGGCCAGCCATTCCTTCAGACGCGGGTCGTTGGCGTTGGTGATCGCCTCGTTGCCCCACGGGTCGCACGGCACGGGGTTGCCGAACGGCGAGTTCTCCTCGGTGGCCTTGTAGACGACCATCGGGTTGCCGCGCAGCTGGGAGGCGCCGCAGATCCAGCACTGGGCGTACTTGTCCATGGTGCAGTTGATGCCGACGAGCTCGAAGCCGTGGGCGGCATGGTCCATCTCGGGGTACCACCAGGCATGGTTGGCGTTGGTGGTGCCTTCCTTGATGCCGTAGTACAGATCGGCCACCTCGCGGATGGCGCCCCAGGGGGTGCGCACCCAAATCCAGTCGCCCTGCTCGATGCCGAGGCGGGCGGCGTCGTTGGGGTTCATCTCGAAGCGCGGAGACGGCCACAGCTCGCGACACCAGGGCAGCTGACGGTGCTCGGAGTGGAAGTAGACGGGCTGGCGAGCGCCGGAGGTGCAGATGAAGGTCGCCTCCGGGTTCTCCTTCACGGCCTGCTTGTAGGCCTCGAGGTTGTCGGTGGTGCCGTTGTCGGTCGCCTGGCCGTTGCCCACGCCGGCGATGCCGTGGTAGGGCTTGTTCAGGTAGTTGTCGCTGTTGTAGGACGCGCCATCCACCAGGTTGGCGTCGTACCACTCGGGCGCCTGAACGCGGGAGTTCTTCGGCTCGAACCAGTGCGGGAACTTGTCGATGTCCGGAATGTCGCCGGCATAGGCGTCGCGATCCGGCGAGCACACCTGAGCGAAGTACGGGGTCTTCTCGCCCACCTTGGCGGCAGTGCCCGGCGTCTCGAGCACGTAGGACTCACTCACCGTATCGCCGATGTAGGACTCGCAGATGGTCGACCAGATCTCCACCTTGCCGGTGGGGGTGCCGAAGGCGCACTTCTCGTCCACGGCAGCGTACAGGTTGTAGCCGGCCTGCTGGCGACGGTAGCCCATCTCCCAGCGACGGTAGGTGCCCCAGCGCTCGGGATGCCACTTGCGGCAGTCGAACCAGCCCTCTTCCTGGAACTTCGCGGCGTACTGCGGGAAGTCGGGGCCGTCGGGGTACTCCTCGGTCTTCCACCAGTCGGTGGCATCCTTGAGCACGCGGTACTCCTGCTCCTCGTAGCCCACGGAACCGCCGGCCTGGACGAAGTCATGGTAGTCGAGGTTCAGCCACTCGTCGTATTCGGGGTCGCGATCGTTGAACGGCACGCCCATGGACTTGTGCAGGCACACGACGAAGGTCGGGTCGAAGACCACATCTCCGATGGGCTCGACACAGCGCTGGCCGGCACCGAAGATACCGCCGGCGCCCTGGGACACGCGGCCGGTGTTGGTCTCCAGCCAGTGGGTGCAGGGGAACACGTAGTCGGCGGTGCCGTTGTTCGGGCACGACCACAGGTTGATATCCACCCAGAAGTCCAGCTGCGTCAGCGCGTCCCACGCCTCCAGCAGGTTCGACTGGTTCATGAAGTCGCCGGACATGCAGATGCCGCCGTAGAGCTTGTAGGGGGAATCGATCTCGCGGATGGCGTCCCAGATGGAGGAGGCGTCGGTCCAGGAGTTCCAGAAGCGCAGCAGCGGGAAGCGCTCGGCGGAAATCTGGTCCGCGTTGTTCTCGAACGGGGTCTTCAGGCCCGGGAAGGAGCGCGATCCCTTGTAGTCGCCGCCCTTGCGCATGGCGATGATGCGGGCCTCCTCATCGGTGGGGATGTGGTTGCCGTAGCGCTCCATGAGCGGGGAGTTCTCGTCCTGCAGGTACTTCACGAAGTTCTGGATCAGCGGAATCTGGTCTTCCACGGAAAGGTCGCGCGGCGTGTTGCCGAGCTCCATGGTGCCGATGCCCTCGCGAATGCCCCAGTCGACCGGCTCGTGGTCGGTCACGATCATGTTGGCGCGGCCGCAGCAGCCGTCTACCTGGGCCTTCGAGGAGCCGCGGTTGCCGGCGGGCTCGTCGGAGTTGCCGGTGAGGCAGGCGATGAGCTGCAGGGCGCGGGTGTTCTGCACGGCGTGTCCGGTCTGGTCGGGGGCCAGCTGGTAGTGGATGCCGCCGTTGCCGTGAAGCGGGTTCAGGCGCGTGGTGTAGGTGCGCACGGCCTCTTCGATCTTGTCGGCGGGAACCTCGGTGATCTCGGAGACACGGTCGAGCGTGTACTCCTCCAGGTTGTGCTCCCACTCCTGCCAGACCGACTTGGCCTCGATCATCTTGCCATTGGCGAGCTTGACCTGCACGCCGTCGGGCCACAGCTCCGGATCCTTCGGCAGGCCCTTCGGGTTCGACTTGGCGCCCTTCTCATTGCCCTCGCCGGTCCAGTAGGCGTCGTAGGCCGGGTCGGCCGGGTCGGCGAACTTCGAGGGGTCGGGCAGCCACGCATCGGCGATGATGGGCTTGTAGGGGTGCTCGATCCAGGTACCGGTGGTCGGGATCTTGTGCTTCTCGCCCTCCCACTGGCATTCCTCGGCGTCCCAGTAGGTCGGCTTCTCGTTGGCGGCGTCCCAGCAGATGAAGCGGCGGTAGGAGTACTGCTCCGGCGCCGGCTCCCAGAACTGGGAGACCCACTCACGGTCGAGGTCGGCCTCGGTGAGAAGACGGCTCGTCATGTGGATGCCGCCGTTCATCTCCAAAAAGTAGCCCTTGTAGGTCTTGCCGTCGGCCTCGGGGTTGTAGAGGAACGGGCCGTTGGACCAGCGCTTCACGAAGTTCTTGTCGTAGGCGTCGTTGTCGACGATCCACTTCAGCCAGCCAAGCGACATGGCAAGGTCGGTGCCGACGCGGATGGGCAGCCACAGATCGGCCTCCTTGCCCAGCGGGCTCATGCGCGGGTCAACCAGAATGTGCTTGTAGGCGCGCTGCGAGCAGTCCACGACGGTACGGTTGGTGGAGTCGTAGTTGGAATACTCGGAAGCGGTACCCCACTGCACGTACACGATGGGGCCCTGCTCCACCTCCATCCACGGCGAGCCCTTCTCGTCGGTGAGCACGCCGCCGAAGTGGCGCGGGCCCTTGCAGATCTCGTAGGCGGAATGGAAGTTGTGGGTTCCGAAGACGGACTTCAGGGTGCCGTAGGGCGGCTGGGCCCACACACGCGAGGTACCGCCCATGGAGAAGATCGACTTTCCGCCGTACTTGTCGATGAGCTCGTTGTACTTGGCGCCGATCTCGTCCATGGCCTCGGCAAAGTTGACGCGCACCCAGCCGGGATCGTCCTCGCCCTTGGGGTTGGTGCGCTTCATGGTGTAGCGCAAACGATCGGGGTGGTACAGCGCCAGCATGGACGCCTGGGACTTCGCGCAGCAGTGGCCGCGGCTGTGTGCGTTGGACTCGTCACCTTCTACCTTGATGACCTTGTTGTCCTGCACGGTGACCCACACACCGCATTCGCATTTGCCGCACGCGCGGCAGCAGGAACGGATGCGCTTGACCTCACCAGCTGATTCGTCGACGCCCTCGGCCAACGCCGCAGACGGTGCTACGGCAAAGCTCAGAGTGCTCGCAGCGCCCGTGACGGCGGCCGCCTTCAGGAAGCTGCGACGAGTCAGTGAAAGTTTAGCCATGGGTCCTCCTCTCTCTTTCGTTCGATGCTTTCCAACAAAACACCGGCGGCCCTCGGCGGCGTCGGCGACCTTCGCGAGTGGAGGGAGGCGAAGATCCGCCTCCGCTGTCGAGCGGCCACCGATGTTTTGTTGCCCAACGGTTGCAAATGGTATGGGCCGTGCGGGCCGCGCAATCATAAGAGCAGGCCGATTTAAGGGACGGCAATCATCCCGCGCGCTCATCTCGATGGGATGATTTACCTGTTCGAGGCCTCTCTATACTGGATGGCGAAGAGGATAGGCGGCAGTTTCCCCTCAGGATTCAAGACGAGCCGAAGCTGGCTGAAGGATCTTTCGCGGAACCTGCCAAAAAGAAAGGAGAGACGGATGAGCAAGCCCCATCCTTCCATGGCCCTCATGCTTGATTTGGACGAGTCGATCGTCGATCACGAGCTGCGATTGGAGATCGATCGCTGCTACTCTTACCTGGGAACGCCCGTGGTGCGCACGCACCCGGCGGCCGACGGCGAGCTGGTGAACACCCTCCGCATGACCGTGCGCGTGGGAGCCCGCGAGTACTTGGATTCCTCCGTGGAAGGCGCCGACGCGCTGTGGAGCGACTACATTGAGCACTGGCTGCTGAACCAGGTGCACGCCGTGGACAACCAGATGAAGATCTTCAACCGCCGCCAGCGCGAGGAGGGCAAGCCCGAGCTTGTGTTCACGTGGCTGGAAATCGAGCTGCAGGGCGGTCGCCTCGTGGTGCGCATGCGGCTGGATTCCACCTGCGGCATCGACCCCGAGGTGTATTCCGGCTTCGCCTTCGGCGTGGGGCTGGAGCGCATCGCCATGATGCGCTACGGCATCGACGATATGCGCCTGCTGTACGAAAACGACCTGCGTTTTCTCAAACAATTCTGAACAAAGGAGTGTATAGACCATGAAAATGCCGATGAACTGGGCGAAAGAGTTCGCCGAATTTGAATGCACTCCCCAGGAATTTGCCGACCGCATGACCATGAGCGGCAGCAAGGTGGAAACCTACGAGTGCGAGGCCGACGGCATAAAAAACGTCGTCGTGGGCAAAATTTTGGAGATCGTCCCCCATCCGGATTCCGACCATATGGTAGTGTGCCAGGTGGACGTGGGCCGCGATGCGCCGGTACAGATCGTCACAGGCGCAAACAACCTGAAGGTGGGCGACCTTGTGCCCGCCGCACTGCACGTGGCAAAGCTGCCCGGCGGCAAGGAGATCCGCAGGGGTAAGCTGCGCGGCGTGGAATCGGGCGGCATGCTGTGCAGCCTGTCCGAGCTGGGCCTTACTACACACGATTTTCCAAACGCCGTCGAGGACGGCATTCTGGTGCTGGACGAGGAATGGCCCGTGGGCACAGACGCTGTGAAGGCGCTTGGTATGGACGACGTGTGCGTGGATTTTGAGATCACGCCCAACCGGCCCGACTGTCTGGCCGTGCGCGGTCTGGCGCGGGAGGCCGCCGCTACCTTCGGCGTGCCCTTTCTGGACCACGAGCCGCAGGTAAAACCCGGCCACGGCGATGTGAACCGCTTTTTGAAGGTAGACATTGAAAACCCCGGACTGTGCTACCGTTATGTGGGCGCAGTGGTGGAAAACGTGCGCGTGAAGCCCAGCCCCCGCTGGATGCGCGAGCGTCTGCGCCTGTGCGGCGTGCGCCCCATCAACAACCTGGTGGACATCACCAACTATGTGATGCTGGAATACGGCCAGCCCATGCACTGCTTCGACTATAAATATGTAAACGGCGGGCACATTACCGTGCGCAACGCGAAGCCCGGCGAGGAAATTGAAACGCTGGACGGTGCAAACCGCACGCTGGGTGAGGAAATGCTCGTCATCGCCGACGAAAAAGGCCCCATCGCCGTGGCGGGTGTCATGGGCGGCGAGTTTTCCGGCGTGTATGACGACACTACCACCATCGTGTTCGAAAGCGCTATGTTCAACGGCCCCTCCGTGCGCACCACGGCCAAAAAGCTGGGCATGCGCACCGAGGCCAGCGGCCGCTATGAAAAAGGGCTGGACCCCAACGGCTGCCGCCGCTGCCTGGACCGTGCGCTGGAGCTGGTGCAGCTTCTGGACGCGGGCGACGTGGTGAACGGCGTGGTGGACGTCTGGGTGCACAAGCGCGAAGAACGCCGCATCCCCTTGCGCGTGGATGCGGTGAACCGCCTGCTGGGCACGCAGCTGGACAAAGCGCAGATGGTAAATATCCTGCTGCCGCTGGGCTTCGGGATGGACGGCGACGATATTATCATCCCTTCCAGCCGCTGGGATATGGAGCGGGACTGCGACGTGGCCGAAGAGGTTGCCCGTTTTGTGGGCTACAACAAAATGCCCAGCACGGCCATCCGGGGCGTGGCCAGCGCCCGCCCCACCGAGCGCCAGACCTTCCATGAAACGCTGATGAACGCGCTGGTGGGCTACGGCATGTACGAGATCGAAACCTTCAGCTTTTACAGCCGAAAGGCCTTCGACGCCGTCAATCTGCCGGAAAACGACCCGCTGCGCAACGCGCTGGTCATCTCGAACCCTCTGGGCGAGGACACCAGCATCATGCGCACCACGGCGCTGCCCAGCATGATGGATGTAATCGCGCGCAACTGCAACGCCCGCGCCGCCGAGTGCGCGCTGTTTGAGGACACCACCACCTATACCCCCAACGCCGACCCGGACCAGCTCCCCACCGAGACGGAAACCCTGATGCTGGGCGCCTACGGCGCGGGCTGGGATTATCTCGGCCTGAAGGGCGTGGTGGAAAAGCTGCTGGAAACGGCCCGCGTTGCAGACGCGCGCTTTGCGCGCAACACGGCGGGCACATCGTATCATCCGGGCCGCTGCGCGGATATCTGGCTGGGCGAAGATAAGCTGGGAACCATTGGCGAGGTACACCCCGCCGTGCTGGCCAACTACGGCGTAAAGCCGCGCGTTGTGGCCGCCGAGCTGCGCATGGACGTTCTGTTCGCTCACCGCGGCGGCACCCCCGCGGTCAAGCAGCTGCCCAAGCACCCGGCCATCACCCGCGACCTGGCGCTGGTGGCTCCCGCGGCGGGCATGAGCATGTACGAGGACATGGCCCACGGCCAGCGCTACTTCACCCATATCGCCGACGAACT
>OLSM01001761.1_pt1 | contig 15275 bp, 9 predicted proteins | sample 1672721 | NCBI WGS metagenome assembly OLSM01 (sample SAMEA3136717, study PRJEB25190) | human gut metagenome | reverse complement strand
GGATTTTTGGTGCCGTTCTCCCTGCATGACTTTCCTGCCCCCTTTCAGCGGCGTTTTCCGGCTCTCCTTGTCAGGGTCATGGCCGGGTATCCCATGCAGACGGTCATTCGATTTTCAAGGTTCGATGAAGGCTTGTAGAAAGCATATCACAATGAAGCAGAAATTTTTAGGAAGCATTACTTCCGCTTTTTACCTTCAAAACCGGAAGTAATAGTTCCGGTTTTTGCAATATTGAATGAATCAACGACGATTTTTCGGAAACGATTTTTTCTACAAGAAATTTGCTTATTCAGCGTCTGTTAAGATACGCAGTCGGCGCAATTTTGTGCGGAATATCGGGTTTGGGCGAAGTCCAACAAGTGTTTTTGAATTTGGATTTGAAAAAATCGGATTCAAAAATTGCGAGGTGGTACCAACTCGCCCTACTTACTGCGGTTGCAAACTCGAAAATTTTTGTGCAGAAAAATAACCGCCCGCATCAAGTGAAACTTGAAAATGGACGGTCCTGATTGCAAAATGATTTTCAAATTTGGAAAGTACGATGAGAGGTTTCATAGCATCCGCAAGCAATGCCGTCGTATATACAACAGCGACTTTTGCGTTGCAAAAATACTTGTTGGGGACACCCAAACCCTTGAACTGCATCCGTTGGATGCAGGATTAGCGTCTCCAAATGAGAAAGTATATGGTCCTAACACATTGTCAGCCATTGGTAAACAACTTTTTCCAGCCAAAAAAGAAAATAGCAATGATTAAAGATGAACATTGCAGAAAAATGTGATACAATAGAAAATGAAAATCCAAACAACAGGAGGAACCCCCTCGTGGCAAATAATGTGAACGTCAAAAAACTGGAAGCTGACCTGTGGGAGTCGGCAGATCTGCTGCGTGCAGGCTCTAAACTCACCTCGAACCAATACTGTATGCCGGTATTGGGACTGATTTTTCTGCGGTATGCGTACAGCCGCTTCAAACTGGTGGAGCGGGAGATCCTGAAAGACCGTCCCATGCGCGGTGGCCGGGTGCTGCCGGTGGAACAGAGCGACTTTGCCGAGAAGAGTGCACTGTTTCTGCCCAAGGAGGCGCAGTACAATTACCTGGTCAATTTGCCCGCCAACATCCCGGAGCAGGGGCTGACCGGCATCGAGGGCAATCCTCTGAACAGTCTGGGCGAAGTGGTGAACAACGCTATGGAACTGGTGGAGCAGCAGAGCGAGCAGCTGCAGGGCGTTCTGCCGAAGGACTACACCATCTTCTCGGATGAGCTGCTGGGGGAACTGCTGCGCATCTTCAACAATGATGCGTTGGACGATGTGGGCGGCGATGTGATCGGACGTATCTACGAGTACTTTTTGAATAAGTTTGCCAAGAATGTGGCACAGGATGACGGCGTGTTCTTTACGCCGAAATCGCTGGTGAAAATGATCGTCAATGTGCTGGAGCCTGCCCACGGCGTTCTGCTGGACCCGGCTTGCGGCAGCGGCGGTATGTTTGTGCAGACCGGCGACTTTGTAAACAATGCGGGCATGATCGCCAACAACACCATGACCTTCTACGGACAGGAAAAGGTGGAGTACAATGCCAAGCTCTGCCTGATGAATATGGCTGTGCATGGCCTGACCGGCGTGATCAAGTCCGGCGATGAAGCCAATACCTTCTATCACGATGCCCACAACCTGAACGGCTGCTGCGACTATGTGATGGCAAATCCGCCGTTTAACGTGGACAAGGTCAAGTCGGAGTCGGCGCAAAGTGCCGGGCGGTTGCCCTTTGGCCTGCCCGGCGTGAACAAGGCCAAGGAAATCGGCAACGCAAATTATCTGTGGGTGTCCTATTTCTACTCCTACCTGAACGAGCATGGCCGTGCGGGTTTTGTGATGGCGTCCTCGGCTACCGACAGTCAGGGCAAAGACAAGGACATCCGTGAAAAACTTATCCAGACCGGCCATGTGGACGTGATGATGAGCGTGGGCAACAACTTCTTCTACACCAAAAGTCTGCCCTGTTCGCTGTGGTTTCTGGATAAGGGCAAGCCGGAACATCTGCTGGACACCGTATTGTTCATCGATGCACGCAATTATTATACCGTGGTGGACCGCACTCAGAACGAGTGGAGCGACTGGCAGCTGAAGAACCTCAACGCCATTGTCTGGCTCTATCGCGGCGAGGTGGACAAGTACAAGGTGCTTCTGGCGGAGTATCACGCAGAGCTGGCGGACGACCGCCCCTTTGCAGAGATTCAGGCTGCAATGGAACAAAACGTGCAGGTCAAGCGAGAAGAAGCCAAAGCCGCTGTGGAGGCAGCACCCCGCAAGGGGCGCAAGGCCGCGCAGGAAAAGTTCGACAAGGAGCTGGAAGCCCTCAACGAGAAGCTGACCGTTGCCAAGGAGGCCGTCTGGCTCACCGAAAAGTTTGGCGAGGGCGTTTATCAGGATATTCCCGGTCTGTGCAAGGTGGCCAGCCGAGACACCATTCTCAACGAGAAAGGCGCATCCCTGACGCCCGGTGCCTATGTGGGCGTTGCACCTGTGGAGGATGACGGCGTGGATTTTGCCCAGCGGATGAAAGAAATCCACAAGGAACTGCTGGAATTGCAGGCAGAGTCCAACCGCCTGATGGAAACCATCTCGAAGAATCTGGAGGAGATGGGGGTATGAAGTGGGAAAAGGTGAAGCTGGGTGATATTGCAACGTGTATCCAGCCGGGGCCGTTTGGTTCGCAACTACATAACTCGGACTATTCAAAAGAGGGCACACCGATTATTATGCCCAAAGATATAGTTGGAGGAGCAATCGTACATTCAGGGTTGCTGAAAGTTTCAGAAGAACACGTTAAAAGATTGAGTAGGCACCAAGTATATGAGGGAAACTTGATGGTTGCTCGAAAAGGCGATGTCCGAAAGTGTGCGTATATTACAGCGAATGAAAACGGATGGATGACTGGAAGTGACTGCTTAAAGGTTGTTCTTGATGAATCAAAATGCTACCCGAAATTTATCTACTACCAATTAAGAAGTGAACATATCGGACGTTGGCTTGAAAAAGTTTCGATAGGCGCAACAATGCCTAGCCTAAATACAGGATTGCTGAGTGGAATTGAGATGGTACTTCCACCAATAGAAATTCAAAAGCAAATTGCAGGCATTCTCTCTGTTTACGATGACCTAATTGAAAACAACCAGAGACAAATCAAATTGCTGGAAGAAACAGCCCAGCGGCTTTATAAAGAGTGGTTTGTGGATTTGAACTTCCCGGGGCATGAAAACACAAAAATTGTGGACGGTGTGCCGGAGGGGTGGAGCAAAAGCACGGTAGGCAATATTTGCAAATTGAGAAAGGTTGTTATTACACCTGATAAAATAGAATCGAATACGCCTTATATCGGATTAGAACATATGCCGCGAAATGATATTTGCTTGTCCACGTGGGGGAAATCAGAAGAAATAAACAGTAATAAATTCATTTATCTGAAAAAAGATGTTCTGTTCGGAAAAATAAGGCCATATTTCCATAAAGTTGGATTTGCACTCAATGACGGTATTACGTCGACGGATACAATGGTTATGGTAGCAGACCAGAATCTATGGGGACTGTTACTTGTGACAGTTTCGAGTGACGCATTCGTTGATTTTTCGTATCAAAATTGCAAAGAAGGTGCAAAAATGCCTCGTGCAGATTGGAAACAAATGGAAAAATATGCTATAATGATAGCAGATCAAGCCACACAAAAGCTGTTCGAGCAAGAAATTTTGGTAATTACAAATAAAATTAGCGCTCTAGCATTCCAATGTAGGAGTTTAAGGGAAGCGCGTGATAGGATGTTACCGAAGCTGATGGGTGGAGAAGTGGAGGCATGATTTATGGGACGGCGAAATTTTTATCAAATCCTAAATGAACAGGGAATAAATCCAAGGCGTGAATATGATAGACTGTATGAATTATTTTACGTTGAAAAAGCGCCAGACGCACGCGGAGTTTTTTATACACTTAAAGAATTTTGCGGAGCCAATTTTTTACACGTCCCTTTTAGAAAGACGTGCATATCGTTAGAGGATTTCGACGACACATATGACTATCACTTTGAGAAGGTTCCACACGATTTTGACTTGAATTATTTACTGTCTTTTTGCGAGTATACATTTAATTTGTCGATTTGGCTGAATCCCGGAAATCCGTTATGCATGTTTGGAAATACTCAACAAAGTCAGTTCTATTTGCAACAAGTACAAAATGTGATAGAAATAATTGGATATATGAGGGTGATTCAAGATGAAATATCAATCTTTGTTCCTAAAGACAGGGGAGCGGTTTCTGTATCAGAAATTGTATCACCTGAAATTTCCTATAAAGTTCTTGAATATAATCATTATACGATGAAGGGCGATATTGCAAGAAAAAGAGAGACGCTACGTATATTGGCAGACCAGTTAGAACCAAGGCGTGTAGAACTGGCGGCGATAAATAAAGAGTTGGCAAATAATGTGTTCTTTATGTTTAACAATATGAATATTCGTCATAACAACTGCACAGAAGGGGACAAGAACTATAAAAAAGTGGTTGCCAAGATGTCGCAGGACGAACTGGAAAGCTGGTATGATGAAACATATCAATTATGTCTGCTGGCATTTTTGGAATTGGACAATGTGGAAAGAACAAAGAAAGTGTCCCAACTGAAGGCGAGCTTTGGAAAATAAAAGGTATCTTGGAGAAAAAAACAAGGGCGTGATTTTATGGGAGAAAATACAGAAGAATTAGTGATCTCGCTTGAAAATTCGCTCTCAAGCGATATTTGCGATACTGTGGGAGATTTAGCAGAAGTCGGACTTGATGCAGTAATGGATGATGGAATACTAAAGGATATTCCGATTCTTTCAACTGTAGTTGGACTTTATAGGATTGGTCACACGATTCGAGAGAGACATGAAATCAAACAACTTGCATTGTTTGTGGCAGAACTGAATAGAGGCTGCACAGACGAAAGCAAAAGAAAGCAACTGCTTGAAAAACTGAATAGTGATACACGGAAGAGTAAACAGGAAATTGAATATATTCTGGTTGTGCTGGACAGTTATCTTGAATATGAAAAGCCGAAGATGCTTGCTAAATTATATATGGCGTATTTAGAACAACGGATTGACTGGACGCAATTTTCAATGTATGCAGCGCTATTAAAAACACTTCTTCTACAAGATATTAAACTCCTTACAAGTCATAATTTTAAGGAGAGTCCATTGGTTTGCATGCAAATGGAAAGTGCTGGGTGGTTAAGATTACTGTCTGCCGGATTTGTATATGAACAATGGGTTATGCGCTTTAATGACGGTATGAAGAAAAATGAGAATTTCAATGTACCATATTCTATAACAGAAACTGGTCAAAAGTTTATTGACATTGTGGGATAAAATGAGGTGATCCTATGAGCCGCGAATACTCCGAAAATGTCCTTGTCCAGAACAGCGCAGGCAACCTGCTACAAAATGTTCTGGGCTGGGAGGTGGTACTGGCTTACAATTCCGAAAAGCTGGGGCCGGACGGGACGTTGGGCCGCACCAGCTATGGGGAAGTGCTGCTGACCCGGTATTTTCGGCAGGCGCTTTTGCGGCTGAACCCGTGGCTCACCCCGAACCAGCTGGACGAGGTGCAGAAGAAATTCACGGCGCACGTTTCCACCGCATCCCTGATGCAGATCAATGAGGAAAAGTATTTTCTGCTGCGGGATGGCATCCCGGTGACGGTCAAGCGACCGGATGGACGCACCGAAATCCGAAGCGTGGCGGTGATCGACTTCAAAAACCCGGAAAACAACCACTTCCTCGCCGTAAAAGAAATGAAGATCCACTCGCAGCTGTACCGCCGCAGAACGGACATTGTGGGCTTTGTCAATGGCATTCCGCTGCTGTTTATCGAGCTGAAAAAGCCCACCGTGGATGTACAGAACGCCTACATAGACAATTATCGGGATTACCTCGATACCATTCCGCAGTTGTTTTATTACAATGCCTTTCTCATGCTGTCCAATGGATTGGAAGCCAAGGTGGGTACGCTTGGTAGCAAGTACGAGTTTTTCCACGAGTGGAAGCGTCTGAAGGAAAGCGATGCAGGCAGCGTGGAACTGGAAACCATGCTGCGGGGCATCTGCGAGAAAAAGACCTTCCTCGATCTGCTGGAAAACTTCATCCTTTACGACCATTCCGGTGGGCGCACCACCAAGATTCTGGCCCGCAATCACCAGTATCTCGGCGTCAACGAGGCTGTCAGTGCTTACGAGAACCGCAAGCTGAAAGACGGCAGGCTGGGGGTGTTCTGGCACACGCAGGGGTCAGGCAAAAGCTACTCCATGGTCTTTCTGGCGCAGAAGATCCGGCGCAAGTTTGCAGGCTCGCCCACCATTGTGGTGCTGACCGACCGTGACGAGCTGAACCGGCAGATCAGCGATACCTTTGAAAACTGCGGTCTGCTGGGCAAGACAAAGGCTTCGCAGTTCATTGCATCCAGCGGTACAGACCTTGTAAAAAAGCTGCAGGGCAACCCCAGCTTTGTGTTTACCCTGATCCAGAAGTTCAATCTGCCAAAGGAGCCGCCCATCTACCCGGATCACGACATTCTGATTTTGTCGGATGAAGCCCATCGCAGCCAGTACGGCATTTTTGCAGACAACATGATGCACCTGCTGCCCACGGCGTCCCGCATTGGCTTTACCGGTACACCGCTGCTGGCAGATGACCATATTACCGAGCGCACCTTTGGCGGGTATCTGTCGGTGTATGATTTCAAGCGGGCAGTGGAGGACGGCGCAACGGTACCGCTGTACTATGAGAACCGCGCGGATAAGATCGCCCAGTTGGACAAGCCGGAGATCACCGGGCGGATTTTGGATGCCATTGAAGCTGCCGACCTTGATCCCTCGCAGGAGGAAAAGCTGGAACGCGAGTTTGCAAAGGAGATCCATATTCTCACTGCAGATGAACGGCTGCGCTCCATTGCAAAGGACTTTGTGGAGCATTACTCTGACCTTTGGACCAGCGGCAAGGCGATGTTTGTCTGCCTGAATAAGGTCACCTGTGTGCGGATGTACAACTATGTGCAGGAATGCTGGCGGGCAAAGATCGGGGAACTGGAAGCTCGGCAGGGCACAGCGACCCAGCAGGAAGCACAGGAACTTGCCCGCAAACTGGCATGGATGAAAGAAACCGAAATGGCAGTGGTGATCAGTCAGGAGCAGAACGAGGTGCAGACCTTCAAAAAGTGGGGACTGGATATTCTGCCGCACCGTGCCAAAATGGAAAAGCGGGAGCTGGATAAAGAATTCAAGGACAGCAAGAATCCGTTCCGGGTGGTGTTCGTCTGTGCCATGTGGCTGACGGGCTTTGATGTAAAGTGTCTGTCCTGTCTGTATCTGGACAAGCCGTTGAAAGCCCATACCCTGATGCAGACTATTGCTCGTGCAAACCGTGTTTCGGAGGGCAAGAGCAACGGCCTGATCGTGGACTATATTGGTATCGTAAAGGCGCTGCGCAAGGCTCTGGCAGATTATACGGTCAGCAAGAACAGCCCGGCGGGCATTGACCCAACGGTGGATAAAACGGAGCTGATTCAGCGTATTTGCACGGTCATCGGAAAAACGGACGGCTTTCTGGCAGAACACGGGTTCCGGCTGCAGGAATTGGTGGACGCACAGGACTTTGAAAAGATGAACCTTGTACAGGATGCAGTCAACGCGATGTGCGAGACGTTGGAAACCAAGAAAACCTTCCAGACCTATGCGTCTGAACTGGCGCGGCTGTTCCGCTACGCAGACCGTGACGATGTGGACGATACCATGCGTGCCAGGAAAAACGCAATTCTCGCCATCTACGAGGGCTTGCAGCAGAAGCGGAAACACGCGGACAATACCGACCTGATGGTGCAGATCAACGGCATCGTCAACGAGTACATCCATGTGGAAAAGCCGGATCAGGAGGCTGTACCATCCCGGCAGTTTGACATCAGCAAAATTGATTTTGACCTTCTGAGCCGGGAGTTTGCCCACACCCGGCGGAAGAATCTCTTGCTGCGAGATCTGGATGAACTGGTGAATCAGCAGTTGTCGAAGATGCTGTTTGCAAACCCGCAGCGCATTGATTATTATGACCGCTATCAGGAGATTATCGATGCCTACAATGCAGAGCAGAACCGGGCAACCATTGAGAAAACCTTCATGGATCTGATGGAGCTTGCAAGTTCACTGGACACGGAGCAGCAGCGCTATGTGCGTGAGGGCTTTTCCAGCGATGAGGAACTTTCAGTGTACGATTTGCTGTTTTCGGAGAACCTCACGAAGCAGGAAATTGATACGATCAAGAAAGTGTCTGTGGACTTGTTGACAAAAATCAAACAGCAGATTGCCAAACTCGACCATTGGACGGACAAGCAGGAAACTAAGGCGATTGTGGATAACCTGATTCGCAATACCCTTTGGCAAGAACTTCCCAATAGCTATGATGTAAGCGATATTCAGACCTACCAGAAGAAAATCTACGAGTATGTATATATGCGCTACCCGGAAGTAGCATAACGCAAAAATCACCCCAGAGAGAACGCACAAGAGGCTATTCTCTCTGGGGTGATTGCGTATCAAATCATCTGAAAATGCTTCAATGCTTCCACGATCGTATCCTCTTTTTCCTTCGGACACTTAGGAGGAGAAAGTTTGAAAAAACAGACGGGCGGGTGTGAAGGCGGGTAAATCGACATGGAAAAGATCAAAGCGGATGCTTCCCGAAAAACTGCTGGGCAATTCCATCCAGCTGTGCGGTGATTTGCCGAAAATCCTGATTCAGATCCAATGTGCGTGCACCGATCTGATTGCCGCCTAAGTTGAAGAGACAATTCGGCGTGATGGCTTCCTGCGTTTTGGCGTAGACTAGCAGCCCGGAAACGTTTCCAGTATGGGCAGCATCCTGATTTTTAACGTAGGTGTAGATCTGGTAGAGGTTGGCAGAATGCAGGGTCTCTTTATTAAACTGCTGCTGCAATGTCTGGCTGTAATACTTGGCATCCAGAATGAGAACTTTTTCGCGAAAACGCAGAAAAATATCGGTTTGCATGGCAGGGAGAAACCGCAGCATGGCAGCATCGTGCTCTCCCACAAGATCCCATTTGACCTGCGCAGCCTTGACCTCAGTAAGGTAGGGATGATTTTGTCGGTAATACTCCAGAATAAAGCGTTCGTACAGCTTTGCCATGCGTTCATCCGAAAATGCTGTCATTTTATAGCTGCCGTTTTCGGTGGTCTGCAGCATATCGTGCAGCACGAAATAGCAGAGATTCAACAGCATCTCGTAATTCTGGTTGCTCCGCTGATAATGTAACTGCTTCCATGGGATTTGAGAGGGAAGCAGTGCAGAAACCGTGTCCAGAAACAGAAGCGCTTTCTTCAATTCCACTTTGCGCTCAGTAGAAACATTCTTATCCCGAAGCAGCACATGCAGGGTGGTTTTCAGAATCTGGTTATACAGGTTATCCTCGGAAAGCTCGTCAAAGGTACAGGCGACCTGTGGCTTGTGCTGGATACGGGTCTTAATGGTCTGCGGAAGATCCAGCTTTCCACGCAAAACTGACCGGGTCTCGCTTCGGGAAACATATTCTCGATAGAGCCCCTGCTTCAGCTGCCGGGAAACACCCTTTGCAAGGATGGCAGCAAACAAATCGTCGATACGCTCAAACTTTTCCGAGGCGATGCACTGATAATCCTGCTGCTGCAGCACCTGATAGGCGTAGGAGAGCATGTAGTAGATGTTCTGGATAAAGATCCCTTTGTCAGTCGTCATTGAAAACACCACGCAGATTCTTTTCCCAACGGTGCAGTTTGTCGGGCGCGTCGAACCAGTATTCTGCCAGCGTAGGCAGAAGGTCAAACTCCACCACAGAGCGCATCCAGTCAGTGGTGCAGGCGGCAGGGTCGGCCAGACAAAAGTAACTGTGACCAACACGAAATCCGGGACCGAGGGAGGCATCTGTGGTAATTTCCCGGTTCAATGCCTTGATCTGTTCCACCAGAGCATTGAAGGTTTCATTGTCAAGCGCAGATTGATATTTCTGGAATCCATCGGAGGTGAACGCCGGTTCGATCTCGAAGAAACTGAAGCGTCTGCGCAGCGCATAGTCGATCATGGCCAGGCTGCGGTCGGCAGTATTCATCATACCGATAATGTACAAATTTTCCGGGACATAGAAGGGCATCCCGTTATAGGCCAGTGTGATCTTTTCGCCCCGATGGTCGCTTTCAATCAGCATCATCAGCTCGCCGAAGATCTTGCTCAGGTTGCCCCGGTTGATCTCATCGATCAGGAAAAAGTATTCTCGGTCGGGGTCGTTGGAAGCCTTCTGGCAGAAGCGGTAAAATACACCCTCTGTCAGCTTGAAGCCGGAGCCGTCCGGCCGGTAGCCCAGCATGATATCCTCGTAGGAGTAATTCTGGTGGAACTGAACAAACTCAACCCGGGAGGAATCAGCTTGACCCATTATAGAGTACGCCAGCCGTTTGGCAGCATAGGTCTTTCCAACGCCGGGTGCACCCTGCAGAATGATATTTTTCTTGTGGCGTAGCAAAGAAACCAACACTTCATAGCGTTGCTCACTCAGAAAAACATCGTGCAGAAAATCAACTCTGGTGTAGCTGTCGGCAGATGCCTGCCGGACGGGAGCAGGGTTTTCATCCCGGATCAGATCCAGAATAAAGTTGTACTCACACTCCGAGAGCTTGAACAGGCTTCCGTTCGGCTGTACGAAGAACTCCATTTTCTCCAGCTCAGGGAAAGTCTTCAGTACAGCATAGTCAATGGGGGAAGTCAGGCTCTCGGTTTTTTCAAAATAAATCTCTTTGCCGTTGCTTTCCTGTGTGATCTTGGCCAGAGCTACCACTCGCTTTACCGGATTGGCCTCATAGCCGATCACAAGATCCCCGGCTTTTGCATCGAGGAAATTCTGGAAAATCCTGCGCTTGTTCCCGTTGTCATTGTACAGCGTATAGGTCTGCTCTTCGCCGACCCGCAGACTGGAATAACTCCAGATCTTAGGATTGGCAGTCAGCCACCAGTAGTGGCGTGAAGGTGCTTCACAGGCGGCAGCGGCAGCCGGTACTTTCGAGAGGTCGGCTTTTTTCAGAGCCTGTAAAAGCTCATCTCGCAAGCGCCAGATGTAAGTGCCATCCGCCTTTGTGCTGGCATTTTTGCCCACATATAAAATGGGCCACCAACGCATATTTTCGCTGTCGCGGGGCATGCAGCGGCAGCCAGTCTTTTCTGCCACCCGCTGTGCAAGATGGTAGGAGTTGGAGATGTAGAAGTTGCTGGTTTCACCGTATTTAATGGCAAGCTGTTTGCAGGTGGCCTGCCCGCCGTAATCCAGCATACATTTCATCACCCGCAAAGCCTCCGAGGTAAAAACCGAGGTGTCTTGCAGCAAAGCACTCCACTGTGCGGTTGTAATGCCCGGATCATACTCACTTTCAGCAGGAAACCATCCGGCCTGCATCTGTGATGTCTTTTGTTCGGCAAGGTAGAAACGGCTCAGATAAAAGCCCAGATCAATGGCAGCGATATTCCAGTGTGTGTCTGGCCAGTATTTTCCGGCAGGGGCTGCTTCAATGGCACTGCGGATCATCTGGGTGATGGCAGCATTTTGGCTCAGTGCCACCCGCAGCTCATCATAAAGGCGGTAGCTGTTTAGCAGCGATTCTACGGAACCATCCCGCTTGGGCGGAGCATCGAAGTTCAGCGCATCCGAGATGTCACGGGCAACGGAATAGCGGTAGATATAATATTGATCCGGATACCGGAGCCACAGATAGACGCTGATGGCACTGGTGTTCTGGTAGTGGTTATTCCAACTGCCGTCGTTGTATTTTGTGCGTATTTCTTCGGTGGCAGCCTGAAATGCAATAATGCGCTGGGAAAGTTCGGTGGATTCATCAAACAAGCTGCGGAACATTGCGCGTGTTGCTTCACAGTCCGCTGCTGCGAAATTCAGGATCATCGCACGGGGATAGGCATAGCCGGTATCCAGAAGCGAAAAGACCTTTGCAGTGGCTTCCTTGAACATTTCACCAAAATCTGCCGCGTCAATATTCCAATGGTCGTGGAAATGCTGCGCGGCTTCCCATTTGAAATCTTCAACATGAGGCCAATGCTTCGGGAAATAGGTCTGGTATCCGCCCAAAACAGGCTCCAGTTTTGCAAGATCGATCATGACGGCTCCCTCCGAAATCAAAAAGTCTTTAAGATATTGTACCACGATAAAAATAGAAACACCATATTCCAACAAAAGAAAATGCCCGCCTGAAAATCAGACGGACATACTGTAAATCAAATCATCTGAAAATGCTTCAATGCTTCCACAATCGCATCCTCTTTCTCCTTCGGACACTTGGGCTGCTTCGCATTCTCGTTTTTCGCTTTATTGTAATTCTCTCGCTCGATGATGCCGTACTTCTGCTTCACCTGTGCGATATAGAGATTGGAGACCTTCAACTGATGGTGTTCCCACACATAATCCCGAATCTCGTTGTAAGTCGCCTTGCTTTCCGCAGCAGTCACATCCAGTTCCTCCATGTTAACGTCCACTTCGATGTGCCGCTCGACATGGAGTTTGGTCAAAAGGAGAACCGCTTCGACGTGCCTCGTCCTCGGGAAAAGGTCCACCGGCTGCACCTTTTCTGCCCGATACCCATGCTCTTCCAACCACTTGGCATCCCGGGCGGCGGTGGAGGGGTTGCAGCTGACATAGACCACCCGGCGGGGGGACATGGTGACGACAGCGGAAAGGGTTGCTTCGTCACAGCCTTTGCGGGGCGGGTCGAGCATCACAACATCCGGGTGCAGGCCCTCGGCGGCAAGCGGAGAGGCCGCCTTACCAGCATCGGCGCAGAAGAAACGGCTCTTTGCGGCTATGGCATCTCCCATGCGGGCAGCATTGGCCTTGGCGCTTTCGATGGCCTCAGGCACAATCTCCACGCCGATGAGCTCCCGGCAATGATCTGCCATGGACAGGCCAATGGTGCCCATGCCGCAGTAGAGATCCAGCAGCAGGTCATCCGGGGTCAACTGAGCATATTCTGCGGCAATGCCATAGAGCTGCTCAGCGGCCAGGGTGTTGACCTGATAGAACGACAAGGGGCCCAGCTGCACCGGAACGCCGCAGAGGGTGTCCTCAATGAACCCGGGACCGTACAGGGTGTGGGTCTCGCTGCCCAGGATCACATTGGTGTTTCTGGCGTTGACATTGATCAGGATGGTGGCGATATCGGAAAACTGCGCAGTCAGTGCGCGGCAAAGCTCCTCTGCGTGGGGCAGCTTTGCCCGGGTGCAAACCAGGCAGACCATGATCTGGCCGCTGTGGACACCCCGGCGCAGAAACACATGACGCACCAGCCCCTTGCCCGTCTGCTCGTCGTAGGGCTGAATGTTGTGGGCGGCAAAGAAATCGCAGAGGGTATTGCCGATCTCGTTCAGCACATCCGGCTGCAGCTTGCAGTCGGGGCAGGGAACAATGCGGTGGGTGCGTCCGGCGTAGAAACCGATGCAGGGCTTGCCGTTCTTATCACAGCCCACCGGGAATTGAACTTTATTGCGGTAGCGGTCGATCTCGGGGGAGGGGAGGGGCGGCAGCACGGGTACATCCAGCCCGCCAATGCGGCGGAAAGCATCGGTAACGCTTTCGCCCTTGGCGCGCAGTTCAGCGGCATAATCCAGATGCCGCAGGCTGCAGCCACCGCAGGGGCCGGCCACTGCACAATCTACCGGGATACGGTCAGGCGAGGGAGTCTGAATGGCATCCAGAATACCGAAAGCGTAGCGGCCGCAATCTTTGACGATGCGGATGGCGGCAACGTCACCGGGGGCGGTGCCGGGTATGAACACAGCCTCGCCGTCCGGGCTGTGAGCAACGCCACTGCCATCGTTGGACAGGCGCTCAATGGTCAGGGTCAGCACCTGATTTTTTTGTAAGGGCATGGAAATTCTCCTTTGGAATGGGATTGGGTCAGGCTTCTTCCGAAGCGGGGGCATCTGCATTTTCGCTCTGGGCGGCAATGTATTTGCTGGGCGGCATCCCCTTGGCCCGCTTGAAGACCCGGGAAAAATAGAACTGGTCAAAGAAGCCCACCGAGATGGCAACCTCTGCAATGGAAAGGTTGCCGGCCCTCAGCAGCTTGCAGGCTTCGTTGATGCGGTATTCGGTCAGATAATCGATGGGGCTCTTGCCCACATTGAGCATAAACACCCGGTACAGATGACTGCGGGAAACGCCCACGCTCTTAGCGACATCGTCGATGGAGATGTCGTGCGAATAGTTGAACTGGATGTATTTGATGGCATTCAGTACATATTGATTGGAGGAGGAAGCGTTGTGGGGGCGCGTCTCGCTGGTCTCCTTCATCAGGGCAGAGATGAACAGGTAGAGGTACCCCACCATGGCAGCCTCATCCTGAGGCTCTAACCCACGGGAAGAATAGATGTTGGTCAGGGCTGCCCGCATTCCTTCCGGGTCCTGCGTGTGGTGCACAGGAGCAGTGTCGGTAAAGGGAAGCTGTGCCGCCAGTTTGTGAGCGCAGGCACCGTTAAAGCCGACCCAACTGTACTCCCAGGGCTGCTGCTCATCGGCAGAGTAGCGGATGAGCTGACTGGGCCGGGCAAAGAACAGATCTCCCGGTACGACCTCAAAGGTCTTGCCGCCCACTTCAAAGGTGCCCTTGCCCGAGACCACCAGATGGATCAGGTAGTGATCCCGGATACCGGGGCCCCAGGTCTGGCCCGGGGCACAGCGCTCCAGACCACAGTTGAAGATGGATAATTCAATATTATTGGTGTAATTCTGCTTGAAGGACTGCTTGTAGACATCTGCCATGATCGTTTCCTCCAGTTGACCGCATTCTTGATTCCAGTATATCATAACTGTATCTGCAAATTCAACAAAAGTACATCCGAAACTTTGGTTTTCGCGCTGAAATTGGATTTTTTGCGGATTCAAATTGCAAAAGAGGGCGGAATGAAGTACAATAAGGCTAACCCAAGTGCATGGAGCCTTCATGCACGGACTTTGCGGAGAGAACGTTTGTGGAGGAGGAATGGCCATGGCGACCAGTGCACAACTCAGACGGGAGATCCTTGCGGGGCAGTGGGACGAAGCGCTCTGCACGCTCTATGGCACAGAACCGGCGGTGCTGGCCCGCCAGCGGCAGCGGTATGCCGCCGCGCTGGAACAGTTTGAGCTGTACTATGGCCCCGGGCGGCAGGTGCA
>OLSM01001756.1_pt1 | contig 15304 bp, 10 predicted proteins | sample 1672721 | NCBI WGS metagenome assembly OLSM01 (sample SAMEA3136717, study PRJEB25190) | human gut metagenome | reverse complement strand
TGCCATGAAGTATGTGGGACCGGTTCGAAAACAGCTGGGCATCCGCACGGTGTTTAATATTTTAGGACCGCTTTCTAATCCATCCCGTGCCAGGGCAATGCTTGTAGGGGTGTATTCCCCGGCACTTACGGAAGTGATTGCAGAAACCATGATGAACCTCGGGGTAGAACGGGGAATGGTTGTCAGCGGAGAGGATAACATGGATGAGATCACACTGACCGGTGAGACCACGGTATCTGAAATTAAGGATGGAAAAGTAACCACCTATACAATCACACCGGAGCAGTTTGGATTAAAGCGGTGTGAAATCGCAAAACTGCAGGGTGGGGATGGAGCCGTAAACGCACAGATCACCAGAGATATTCTTTCTGGAAAGGAACAGGGACCAAAGAGGGAGATTGTGCTTTTGAATGCAGGAGCCGCTTTGTATATTGGGAAAAAGGCAGACAGTATTGCAGATGGCATTGCACTTGCAGCAAAGACGATCGATTCGGGAGCAGCAGTCAGAACCCTTGAGGCAATGGTACAGGCAACAAACGCATAAGGGTTTGCCTGATACGGAAAACAAAAAAAGAGGCATTTCATGGCATAAAACATGGAATGCCTCTTTTCTTCGTCTTATTTCACAAAATATTGAAAAAAACTTAGTGATTTTTCCAATTTACAGATACAAAAAATTAAAATATAATGAATTACGAAAAAATGCGAAAATAATATATTTCAGGGAGGAGAGAGGGAATGCAGCAAAGGATTCCATATGATGGAAATGATCTGGGTGCTGTGTACACAAAGAAATATACAGCGTTCCGGCTCTGGGCTCCGACTGCGGATGCAGTAACACTGTGTCTGTATCGGGAAGGAGACGGGGACTGCCTGTCGGATACACTTCCGATGAAACGGGATGTACAGGGAACCTGGACGATTCGGGTAGACGGAGATTTGCGGCATGTTTATTATACATACCGTCTGGAGAGAAGCGGCAAGACCGTGGAGTCACAGGATCCATATTCGGTAGCTGTCGGTGTAAATGGACAGCGGAGTATGGTGCTGGACCTAAAAGAAACCGATCCGGAGAATTTTAAGGAGGATCATGGACCGGTTTTTTCAAACCGTACGGATCTGGTGATCTGTGAGATTTCTGTTCTGGACAGTACCGCGGATGGCTCTTCCGGGGTAAAATATCCGGGAAAGTATCTGGGACTGGCAGAAAAGGGAACCAAAAACAAAGAGGGAGAAGCTACCGGGCTGGATTATCTGAAATCGCTCGGTATTACGCATGTGCAGATCATGCCAATGTATGATTTTGCAAGTATTGATGAGGCGGCACCAAAGAAGCGGGAGTATAACTGGGGATACGATCCGCTGAATTATAACGTACCGGAGGGATCTTTTTCAACAGATCCGTTCCATGGGGAGGTGCGTATCCGGGAAATGAAAGAAATGATTGCGGCTTTTCACAGGGAGGGCATCGGAGTGATCATGGATGTGGTGTACAATCACACCTATGATCTGGACAGCTGTCTGCAGAAATGTGAGCCGGATTATTATTACCGGATGAACGGAACCAGATATTCCAATGCATCTGCCTGTGGCAATGAAATTGCTTCGGAGCAGCCGATGATGCGCAAATACATCGTAGAATCGGTCTGTTACTGGGCGAGGGAATATCATGTGGATGGGTTCCGGTTTGATCTGATGGGTGTTCTTGATATTGATACCATGAATGAGATCAGTCACAGGTTAAAAGAAATCAATCCATATATCATTCTGTATGGAGAGGGCTGGACAGGCGGTACTTCAGCCATGCCGGAATTTAGGCGTGCCATGAAGAGAAACGCGCGTATGCTGGACGGCATCGGAATGTTTTCGGATGATATCCGGGACATGGTGCGCGGACATGTGTTTTATAACAAAGACTGCGGCTATGTCAGCGGAAAGGAAAAAATGAAAGTTGCGGTGCGTTACTGTGCAGCAGGAGGTGTGTGGCATCCACAGGTGGATTATGCATCCTATACCTATGCAGCCGGCGGCACATGGACGGATACACCGGAGAAAGTGATCAATTATGTTTCCTGTCACGACAATCTGACCTTGTGGGATAAACTGCAGATTTCCAGACCGGATTGTGATGCAGGCGTACGCCTTGCAATGAACCGTCTGGCGGCTGCGATGGTATTTACCGCACAGGGAGTTCCGTTTTTCCTGGGGGGAGAAGAGTTTGCACGAACCAAACCGGCCGGAAAAAATGGTGAGGTATCCGAGAACAGTTATAATCTGCCGTATGAAACAAATGTACTGCGCTATGACTGGAGCGATGGACAAAAAGGATTGCAGCAGTATTACAGGGGACTGATTGCTTTCCGGAAAGCACATAAAGGATTGCGTATGACAGACGCAGAGGAGATCCGCCAGAATATTCTGTTTATGGAAATGACATCCGAACAGACCATCGCGTTTACAATCCGCCAGCCGGAAGAGACACTTCTGGTGGCATACAATGCATCCGGCAGAAAAGAAACACTCCTGCTGCCGGATGACCGGACATGGACGTTATATATTGATGACCTGCATGCAGGAACCCGGCCAATCGGTTCGGTTCATTCGAACATGGAATTGCCGGCGACTGGCTGTGTGGTTCTTGGGATTAATGAGTTGTCTTGTTGATGTAACTGGTTTTGTATTTGGAGTACACAATCTTCTGGCTCCGGTACAGACCAAAGTATCCGGAGAGCATATAGCTGAAAGCGACAGCCAGAAGAAAATACGGCATGCCGTCATAACCGAACAATTCAAAACTGATTAACAGTGAAGTGATCGGACAGTTTGTGACACCACAGAATACGGCAGTCATGCCGACAGCCGTACAAAGTGTCGGGGATATGCCGGTCAGCGTTCCAAACAGGCAGCCAAAGGCCGCGCCGGTGAAAAAGGAAGGAACAATTTCTCCGCCTTTGTAACCGGCACCAAGAGTCAGTGCGGTAAAGATCATCTTTAACAGGAAGGCTTCCGGACGGACCGTTCCATCAATGCACATCTGGATGATGCCGATACCGGTACCGTTGTAATTCTGGTTGCCGACAAGCATCGTCAGAATGACAACAATACATCCACCGGCAAAGATGCGGATGTAGGGATTCTGGAACAGTTTGCGGTAAATTTCTTCACTTTTGTGCAGAAGAATACAAAAAACAATACTTACCAGTGCGCAGAACACGGCAAGGATGGAAATCTGCACGGCAGGAAGAATGCCAAAGTCCGGGATGTGCTCGATGGAAAACCATTGGTTGGAAACACCAAACAGGTAAGCAACTCCGTGTGCGACAAGAGAACTGATCACACATGGAACAAGGGCGGTATAGTACATGACGCCGACACTTACAATTTCCATTGGAAGGATGGCAGCAGCCATCGGGGTACCAAAGAGAGCGGAAAACGCAGCACTCATGCCGCACATGATCATGACATGTTTATCTTTATCGTCAAAACGGAAGAATTTTCCGATTGCGTTTCCGATACTGCCACCCATCTGCAGGGCGGCACCTTCACGGCCGGCAGATCCGCCAAACAGGTGCGTGATCAGTGTGGAAATAAAGATCAAAGGAGCCATGCGCAGGGGCAGCTCGTCATCCGAGTGGATGGCAGAGATGACCAGATTGGTCCCGGTATCTTTTTCGTCCCGCAGCAGATGGTAAGCACCGACAATGATCAGTCCCCCGACAGGGAGCAGATATAAAAGCCACGGATTCTGTCCACGCAGTACGGTGACAAATGTCAGGCAAAAGTAAAATGCCGTGCCGCACAGCCCGACGATACCGCCGACAAGAATTGCAAAAATTACCCATTTGACAGATACCAGTGCACGGTGTGCATTGTGTTTGATTTTATGTTTTATGACATCGTTCATAATTCTTCACCTCATAATCCCTTTTCTTCATACTAGCATTGAAAAATGTTTTTTACAAGGGGACAAAAAGGTGGTATGATATAATTATAGATTATAGATTGGATCTTAGGAGGAATCACTTATGAGAACAAGTGGCGTACTTATGCCGATATCTTCCCTGCCATCACCGTATGGCATTGGAACTATGGGAAAATCAGCCAGAAAATTTGTAGACTTTCTGGTAAAAGGAGGTCAGACTTACTGGCAGATTCTGCCGATCTGTCCGACCAGTTACGGGGATTCACCGTATCAGTCGTTTTCCAGTTTTGCGGGAAATCCTTATTTTATCGATCTGGACATTCTCTGCAAGGAAAATTTATTAAAGAAAAAGGAATGTGAGTCATTTGACTGGGGCACAAGCGAGGAATACATTGATTATGGAACCATGTATGTATCACGCTATGCATTGCTGCATAAAGCATATGCCCGTTTTGTAAAAAATATGCCGGAAGATTTTTCGGCATTTTGTGAGGCGGAAAAGGACTGGCTGGAAGATTATACACTGTTTATGGCATTAAAAGATGCAAATGACGGAAAAGCATGGGCCGAGTGGGATGAGAAACTTCGTGTGCGTGACGCAGCGGCATTGGATGAGGCAAGAAAAAAGTACGCAGAAGATATTGAGTTTTATAAGATGCTTCAGTATCTGTTCTTTAAACAGTGGAGAGAGTTAAAGGCATATGCCAATGAAAACGGAATCGAGATTATCGGAGATGTGCCGATCTATGTGGCCGGAGACAGTGCGGATGTATGGGCAAATCCGAAACAGTTTTATCTGGATGAAGATTTAAATCCGATTGAAGTGGCAGGATGTCCTCCGGACGGATTTTCGGCAGATGGACAGCTCTGGGGCAATCCGCTGTTCCGCTGGGATGAAATGAAAAAAGATAACTATGCATGGTGGACCAAACGAATCAAAGCGATGAGCGAGCTGTATGATATTATCCGTATCGATCATTTCCGCGGATTTGATTCTTATTATGCAATCCCGGCAAAAGATAAGACTGCAAAGAACGGAAAATGGAAACAGGGTCCGGGAATGGATCTGTTTAACCAGTTGGAGAAGAAACTTGGCAAACTTCCGATTATCGTGGAAGATCTGGGATTTTTGACAGATTCTGTCCGCAAACTGTTAAAGGATTCCGGATTCCCAGGCATGAAAGTCATCCAGTTTGCGTTTGACAGCCGTGAGGGAAGTGATTATCTGCCGCACACCTATACCAGTCACTGTGTTGTATATACAGGAACACATGACAATGATACCGTGATGGGATGGATGAAGACCGCACCGAAAGCATCTGTCAAGTTTGCAATCGAATACCTGAACCTGACGGAGGAGGAAGGTTATAACTGGGGTATGATGCGTGCCGCATGGTCTTCCGTTGCAGATATGGCAATTGTTCCGATGCAGGATCTGATCGGACTTGGCTCCGAAGCCCGCATCAACATTCCGTCCACACTTGGAGAAAACTGGAAGTGGCGTGCCCTGGAGGGACAGATTACCAAGGATCTGGCAAAGAAACTCTATAAATACATGCAGATGTATGGACGCATCAATGAAAAAGTGCTTGCGGAAGCAGCAAAGAAAGCAGCAGAGAAGGAAGCTGCAAAGAAGAAGACTTCCGGTAAAAAGAAGTCATCTGAGAAATAAATATACAACAGAGTATTTCTGTGAATAAGAATTCTCCCCTTTGCATATAGATTAGATAGATTAATCGAATATGCAAAGAAGGGAGATTTTTTCATGGATTTTGATTTATATAAAGATATCCAGAAAAGAACGAACGGCGAAATCTACATTGGTGTCGTAGGACCGGTCCGCACCGGAAAGTCAACGTTCATTAAGCGGTTTATGGATCTGTTTGTACTTCCGTACATCGAAGATGAGGAAGAAAAAAAACGGACGCTCGATGAACTGCCTCAGTCAGCCGCCGGGAAAACGATCATGACGACAGAACCGAAATTTATTCCGCAGGAGGCAGCAGAGATCACACTTGCAGATGAGAGCAGTGTCAGTGTGCGTCTGATTGACTGTGTCGGGTTTATGGTAGAGGGAGCAAATGGTCATCTGGAGGGGGACGGATACCGCATGGTACATACGCCGTGGTTCGAGGAGGAAATTCCTTTTTCGGATGCAGCGAGAATTGGAACAGAAAAAGTAATCAAAGACCATGCAACCATTGGTATTGTGGTGACAACGGATGGCAGTATCGGGGAACTTCCGCGGGAAAATTATGTGGAGGCAGAACAAACCGCGGTGGAAAAGCTTAAAGAGATTGGAAAACCGTATGTGATTGTTTTAAATTCCGTGCGCCCATACAGCAGTGAGACACTTGCACTGAAAGAAAGTTTAGAGCAGGAATATCAGGCGGTAGTGGTTCCGGTCAACTGTCAGCAGATGCACCGGGAGGATCTGGTCACAGTTATGAAGGCGATTCTGTTTGAATTTCCGGTTACCCGTGTGGACTTTGCAATTCCGAAGTGGACGGAAATGCTTCCAATGGAACATAAATTAAAGGCAGCCATGATTCAGACGGCATCAAGACTGATGGATGGAATCGGCCGCGTGCGGGATGCAGCGGCTGTGCTTGCCGGGCAGGAATGGGTAAAAAGTGCAAATGAGCAGATGGGAGAAGAAGTTTTTCGTGACATCCAGCTGCAGACGGCAGATCTTTCCAACGGAACCGTGACGATCCGTATGGAGACAACGGAACAGTGCTATTTCTCCTACATCAGTGAGATGACGGGAATGCAGATCGAAGGGGAATATCAGATGATTTCCATGCTGCGTTCCCTCTCCCGGATGAAAAAAGAATACGAGCGTGTGGAAGATGCCATGGCAGCTGTGGAACAGAAGGGGTATGGAGTGGTCATGCCGGGGCTTTCGGATATTCGGATGGAAGATCCGGTGCTGATCCAGCATGCCGGAAAATATGGCGTGAAAATGCGGGCAATTTCCCCGTCCATTCATATGATCAAGGCAGACATTGAGACCGAAATAGCACCGATCGTCGGCAGTGAGGAACAGGCAAATGATCTGATTGCATATATCCGCGAGGGGGAGGAGAGCAAGGAAGGAATCTGGACGACAAATATTTTCGGAAAATCGGTCGGGGAACTGATGGAAGACGGCATCCGCAGCAAGATCCTGCAGATGGATGACGAATGTCAGCTGAAACTGCAGGATACCATGCAGAAAATTGTCAATGACAGCAATGGGGGAATGATCTGCATCATTATTTAAGAGAAATAAAAAAAGTATGAATTTCAGTTGCTCTTGTTTTATTTTATTTTTGATTCTGTTATACTATTAGTTAATGAAATTCTGTATGTAATTGCAAAAAATAAGGAGAACAAATGAGCAACGAATATGAAACTCTCATGCGCTGTGTGCGCAGCGTGAGGACGAAAACAGATTTTGTGCCGAAAGTGGCACTGGTACTAGGGTCCGGTCTGGGTGATTATGCGTCGCAGCTTCGCGTGGAGGCCACGGTGGATTATCATGAGATCGAGGGATTTCCGGTATCTACGGTGCCGGGCCATACTGGGCGCTTTGTGTTTGGTTATGTCGGGGATGTGCCGGTTGTGTGCATGCAGGGACGTGTGCATTATTATGAAGGATATTCCATGACGGAAGTGGTTCGGCCGATCCGGCTGATGAAACTTCTGGGGGCAGAAGTTCTGTTTTTGACAAATGCAGCGGGCGGAATCCAGCTGGGCATGAAGGCGGGGGATCTGATGCTTCTTACCGGGCAGATTGCAAGTTTTGTTCCGTCGCCGCTCATTGGAGAAAATATAGAGGAACTGGGACCGCGGTTTCCGGATATGAGCCGGATTTATGATTATGATTTACAGAAAATCGCAAAAAAATGTGCGGCAGAGACCGGGGCGGATTTAAAAGAGGGAACGTATCTGCAGTTTACCGGGCCGGCCTATGAATCTCCACAGGAGGTGGCAATGGCGCGTACACTCGGAGCAGATGCCGTAGGAATGAGTACGGCATGTGAGGCTGTGGCGGCGAATCATATGGGGATGCGGATTGTGGGAATTTCCTGTATCTCGAATCTGGCATGCGGCATTTCGCCACAGCCATTGTCCCATAAGGAGGTGCAGGAAGCAGCCGATGCGGTGGCTCCGGTATTTCAAAAGCTTGTAACACAGATGATAAAGGAGATTGGAACAACATGCAGGTAATTTTTATACATCACAGCTGTTTTCTGGTGGAAGTGGATGATCTGGTATTGATTTTTGATTATTTTGGCGGGGACCGTGTCAATGGTTTCCACTTTACGGGAAAGATTCCGGATTACGCACCGGATACAAAAATCTATATGTTTGCCAGCCACAAACATCAGGATCATTTTGACATGGATATTCTGCGCTGGAGTGAAAAATATACCAATGTACATTATATTTTATCCAAGGATATCCGCATCAGTCCGCATTTTCTGCAAAAGCATGGAATTGACCCGGGGGTGCGGAAAAAAGTGACGTTTGTCTCCGCAAACAACCATTATGAAGTGGATGATCTAAAGATCCAGACCCTTTTGTCTACCGATGCAGGAGTGGCATTTTATGTGAATGTGCGTGGGGTGAGTATCTTCCATGCAGGAGATTTAAACGACTGGAAGATGGAACATGTGGGAGAACTTATAAACGGCAAACAGGAACGCACTTTCCGGCACGAGATCCGTAAGCTTGCGGACAAGCCGGTCAATTTTGCGTTTGTCCCGATGGATCCGCGGCTGGGACCGTATCAGACACTCGGGATTGATTTTGTGCTGAAAAACACCGATGCAGAATTTGTTTTCCCGATGCATATGTGGCAGGATTATTCTGCAATCAGGGAATACAAAAAACACATTACAAATCTTGGAATGGCAGACCGCGTAATTGAAATTGAAAGGGAGAATCAGGTATTTCCGTTCGGGGAACTCTAACTCTTGAATTTACAGAAAAATTCATATATAATAATTAAGTTAATGGGGTAACAACAGAGAGGAGAAAACTATATGACAGATTTTCTTTTATGTATTGGCAGATATGTGGCCGAGATGGCTGCTTTGGCTTTGATCGGCGGATTAGGGGCATTTATTGGTATCAGACTCCGCAGGCACAAGGATGCGAAGGCTGACACGACGAAAGAATGATTTTGGAGGAACTGGTAATGAAAAAGAGTTATGGCGTAAATGAGCTGCGCCGGATGTATCTTGACTTCTTCGAGAGCAAGGGACATCTTGTCATGAAGAGCTTTTCATTAGTACCACACAATGACAACAGCTTATTACTCATCAATGCGGGAATGGCACCGCTCAAGCCGTATTTTACAGGACAGGAGATTCCGCCACGCAGACGTGTGACAACATGCCAGAAGTGTGTGCGTACCGGAGATATTGAAAATGTAGGAAAGACTGCGCGGCACCTTACATTTTTTGAGATGCTTGGAAACTTCTCTTTTGGGGATTATTTTAAGCATGAAGCAATTGCCTGGTCATGGGAATTCCTGACAAAGGTACTTGGTCTTGAGGAGGATCGTCTGTATCCGTCCATATACGGAGAAGATGAGGAAGCATATGAGATCTGGACCAAAGAGGTAGGTGTTCCGGGAGAAAAAATTACACGTTTTTACCGTGATCCTGAGACCGGAGAATGTGACAACTTCTGGGAGCATGGTGCCGGTCCATGTGGTCCGTGTTCTGAAATTTACTATGATAGAGGCGAAAAATACGGATGCGGAAGTCCGGATTGTAAAGTAGGCTGTGATTGTGACCGTTTCATGGAAGTATGGAACAACGTGTTTACACAGTTTGAAGGGGACGGCAAGGGCGGTTATACCGAGCTTTCCCAGAAAAATATTGATACCGGTATGGGACTTGAGCGTCTGGCAGTTGTTATGCAGGATGTGGATTCCGTATTTGATATTGATACCATGAAAGCGATCCGCGACAAGATTTGTGAGATGTCCGGAAAGAAGTATGAAGTAGATGCCATGGATGACGTATCCATCCGTCTGATTACGGATCATATCCGTTCTTCCACATTTCTTGTATCCGATGGTGTTATGCCAAGCAATGAAGGAAGAGGCTACGTTCTGCGCCGTCTGATCCGTCGTGCGGCACGTCACGGAAAGATGCTTGGAATTGACGGACTGTTTCTTGCAAAATTATCAGAAACTGTCATCAATGAGAGCAAGGATGGATATCCGGAACTGGAAGAGAAGAAAGAATTTATCTTTAAGGTTCTGACACAGGAAGAAGAGAAATTCAATAAGACCATCGATCAGGGACTTGCCATTTTGTCTGACCTGATGGAGGAGATGAAGAAAAACAGCAAAAAGGAACTTTCCGGTGCCGATACATTCAAACTTTACGATACTTATGGATTCCCGGTAGATCTGACCGAAGAAATCCTTGAAGAAAAGGGCTTTTCCTATAATGAGGACGAGTTTAAGGCCTGTATGGAAGAACAGAGGCAGAAAGCCAGAAGTGCCCGTAAAGTGACAAACTACATGGGTGCGGATGCAACGGTTTACGAGCAGATTGATCCTTCCATCACAACAGAATTTGTCGGATACGAGAATCTGACATATGCTTCTAAAGTTACGGTTATGACGACCGAGACCGAGATCGTGGAAGCACTTTCCGATGGGGATGCAGGAACCATTATCGTAGAGAAGACTCCGTTTTATGCCACGATGGGCGGTCAGCAGGGCGATAAGGGACAGATCCGTACGGCAGACGGCGTATTTCAGGTAGAGGATACGGTTAAGCTTCTGGGCGGTAAATACGGACATATCGGGCATATGGTGTCCGGCATGATCCATACCGGCGAGGAAGTGGAACTGTTGGTAGATGCAGACCTTCGCGCAAAGACCTGTGCAAACCATTCGGCAACCCATTTACTGCAGAAAGCACTCCGAGAAGTGCTGGGTACACATGTCGAGCAGGCGGGTTCTTATCAGGACAGTGAACGTACCAGATTCGATTTCACCCACTTTGCAGCCATGACTCCGGAAGAGTTGCAGAAAGTGGAAGACATGGTCAATGAAAAGATCAACGAGGGCATGGAAGTCCGTACCGATATCATGACCGTTGATGAGGCAAAGAAGACCGGGGCAATGGCTCTGTTTGGCGAAAAGTATGGGGAAAAAGTCCGTGTCGTTTCCATGGGAGAGTTCTCCAGGGAGTTCTGTGGCGGTACACATGTAAAGAATACTGCAGAAATCAAGACATTTAAGATTCTTTCTGAGAGCGGTGTTGCAGCCGGTGTGCGCCGTATCGAAGCACTGACCGGTGACAATGTGATTGCATACTACAAAAAGATGGAAGAAGAGTTTCAGGAAGCAGCGAAGGTTGTAAAGTCTACACCTGCAAACCTTAAGGAACGTCTGGAGCATCTGACCGCAGAGATGAAAGAACTGCAGAGCGAGAACGAGGCGTTAAAGAGCAGGGCAGCCAAGGATGCACTTGGGGATGTGATGAATCAGATCGAGGATGTCAAAGGTGTGAAGCTTCTGGCAACCAGCGTATCCGGTGTGGATATGAATGGTCTGCGTGATCTCGGTGACCAGCTGAAGGACAAGATCGGTGAGGGTGTCGTAGTGATCGCATCCGATTGTGACGGAAAGGTAAACCTGATTGCCATGGCAACCGATGCAGCGATGAAGCAGGGGGCACATGCCGGTAATCTGATCAAGGCGATCGCCGGAAACGTCGGCGGTGGCGGCGGCGGACGTCCGAATATGGCACAGGCCGGTGGAAAGAATCCGGCTGGTATTCCGGATGCCATTGCACAGGCGAAGACGGCACTGGAAAACATGTTGAAATAATCTATCACTGATAACGTATAAAAGAATATAATAAAAACGCAAAAAACAGGTAAAAATGCGCAATAAAAATGCAATTTTACCTGTTTTTTGCAAATATTTATAGTATAATAACAGTAAATCCACTGTGAAATTTGTGTATATACAACAAAAGGTGGAAACGACATGAAGAAAGGGAGAGACTTTATGAAGAGAAAGAGGTTATTGTCAGCCATGCTGGCAGGAATCTTTGCTGTGTCCATGCTGGGCGGCTGCGCATCGGCGGTACCTCAGGGTGCAACGGAGACCACGCAGGGCAGTGCACAGGAGACGGACAGGACGAGCGGAACGGTAAAACTGAGAGTGTGGGCAGAGGAATCAACGTATGATGCGTTGAATAAGATGATCGACAGTTTCAAAGAAGAGTATAAGGGGCAGGCAACTTTTGATATCACTCTGGAACAGAATGCGGATTCCGATACGCGTGACAATGTGCTTGGAGATGTGCATAACGCAGCTGATGTGTTTATCCTTGCAGATGACCAGGTGGCTTCTATGGCGGCCGGTGGTGCATTGTATCCGGTTCCGAATGCAGACGAAGTGAAAAAAGCAAATGTGGAGGGCGCAATAGACGCTGCCACAGTCGATGATACGCTTTATGCATATCCCATGACTGCAGACAATGGGTATTTTTTGTATTATAACAAAAAGTACCTGAGTGATTCGGATGTCAAAACCCTTGACGGCATTTTAAAAGTAGCAGAAAAAAATCATAAGAAGTTTATGATGGACTGGTCTTCCGGCTGGTATCTGTATTCGTTTTTCGGAAATACAGGACTGGATTTCGGTATCAATGATGACAATGTGACAAACCACTGTGAATGGAATTCCACCGAAGGGGATATCAAAGGCGTGGATATTGCGCAGGCGATGCTTGATATCAGTTCCAGCAGTGGATTTGAAAATGCGGTGAATGAAGATTTTATTAAAGGTGCAAAAAAAGGCAGTGTAATTGCAGGGGTAAGCGGTGTATGGAGTGAGACCGAACTGAAAAAGATCTGGGGAGATGATATTGGCGCAGCCAAGCTTCCGACCTATACCGTGGCAGGAAAACAGGTACAGATGGCTTCCTTTACCGGCTATAAGCTGATGGGAGTCAGTGCTTATTCGGCAAATCCACAGTGGGCAGCAAAACTGGCAGACTGGTTGACCAATGAGCAGAACCAGACTGTCCGGTTTGAGATGAACGGACAGGGACCTTCCAATACAAAGGCAGCGGATTCGGATGCGGTTAAGGCTTCTCCATCCATTCAGGCAGTGATTGCACAGTCGGAATTCGGAAAACTGCAGCGTGTCGGAAACAGTTACTGGGATGCAAGCAAGGCATTCGGGAATACGATGGCAGCAGGAAATCCAAACCACGTAAAGTTACAGGAACTGATGGATAATCTGGTCAATGGTATTACAAAATCAGTAGCAGGCTAAGAGGTGGGAGCATATGAATCAGAAAAAGAAATTAAGTACCAAACTTATCATTTTAATTCCGGTATTTATACTTGGAATATTCAGTATCATCTCGAACGTGATGTCTGTTTCCAATATCAGGAACGTTAACCGGAGGGCCGTACAGATTTCGGAAGTATCTTTAAAGAATGTTTCGAGTCTGGCAGAAATACAAAGACAGACACAGGACATCCATAATCTGGGACTGTCCCATATCATAGCGGTGGATCTGGATTCCATGATCCAGCTGGTGGAAAAAATCCGCAGTCAGGAAGATGCATTGGAGAAAGATCTGGAAAGTTACAAGATATACGTGACACCGGATACCAAAAAAGAATACAATGATATCAAAAAAAATTACGAAGAATTAAAGTATGAATGTGCCAATGTTATGGCATTTTCCGCAGCAGGGAAAAGTGAAGATGCCTATGAACTTGCCAATGGAAAAATCAGCAAGTGTGCAGATGCCATTGAGTCGGATATCGAAAGTATCAAGAAAATTGTAAATCAGGATGCAAATGCACAGAGACAGAAACTGACATCTGCATACCATAGTTCAATAGGAACAAGCATAGTGACGATTCTGATTAGTATTGCGGCACTTTTTTCAGCAATGGTGGCAGTGCTTCGGTGGGTAATTTATCCGCTTGCAAATACGAACAGGGAAATGAATGAGATTATTTCCGGAATTGATAACCGGCAGGGTGACCTGACCCGCAGGGTTACCATTACCAACAACAAAGAAGTGGCATCTGTCGGTGGAGGCATCAATGCTTTTATGGCAAAGCTGCAGGAAATTTTCCGGATGATCAGCAGCAATTCCAGGGATCTTGAGGGTGTTGTAAATGAAGTGCGTGAGAGTGTGCAGACTTCCAACGGAAGTGTATCCGATCTGTCCGCACTGACGGAAGAACTTTCTGCAACGATGCAGGATATTTCCGACAATGCTTCACGGATTAATGAAAATACCGAATCGGTTGCCGGTGAAGTCAAGTCAATTGCAGAGAAAACGATTGAAATCAATCAGTATACCAAAGAAATGAAAGAGCATGCAGAGGCAATGGAACATGCTGCGCGTGAAAATATGGATACAACGGGTGCGAAAGTAAATGACATTGTTTCCGTGCTGAGTCAGGCAATTGAGGACAGCAACAGTGTCAATCAGGTAGACAATCTGACAAACGACATCTTAAATATTGCAAGCCAGACAAACCTGCTTGCATTAAATGCATCCATTGAGGCTGCCCGTGCCGGGGATGCAGGAAAAGGATTTGCAGTGGTTGCCTCCGAAATCAGCCAGCTGGCAGCCGCCAGTCAGGAAGCGGCTAACAATATCCAGAGCATCAATGCCATTGTCATAACTGCAGTACATAATCTTGCAGACAATGCAAACGGACTGGTAGAGTACATGAATGAAAAAATCCTGCCGGAATTCCAGAAATTTGTGGAATCCGGTGGCGCATATCATGACAAGGCAACATTTATCGAAGGTGTCATGGCAGATTTCGAGGCAAAGACGGATTCTTTACAGAATTCCATGGATGAGATTGCAAATTCCGTAAATACGATTTCCCATGCGATCGAGGAAGGCGTCAGTGGAGTCGTTTCAGCAGCGGACAGCACACAGGTTCTTGTATCCGATATGGATAAAATTTCCAAGAAGATGGATGAGAACTTTGCGATTGCAGAGGGATTGAAGAAAGAAACTTCCGTGTTTACAAAGCTTTAAGCATGTGGAAGAAAAAAACTATGCAAATTTCGGAAAAACTATTGACAAATCAGGATATTTTGTTAAAATAATCGATAGTGCAATTAAGATTACCTTACAGTTGATGCACAATATCGCAACTGGAGGGAGGTTAGGAAAGAATGTCTAGTGTAATCGTAAAAGAGAATGAGACTTTAGATAGCGCATTACGTCGTTTCAAGAGAAACTGTGCGAAGGCTGGTATCCAGCAGGAGATTCGTAAGAGAGAGCATTACGAGAAGCCAAGCGTAAAGCGTAAGAAGAAATCTGAAGCTGCTAGAAAAAGAAAATACAACTAATGTATTTA
>OLSM01001755.1_pt1 | contig 15310 bp, 11 predicted proteins | sample 1672721 | NCBI WGS metagenome assembly OLSM01 (sample SAMEA3136717, study PRJEB25190) | human gut metagenome | reverse complement strand
AGCTCCGGGTGATGGCGCAGCCGCTTCCCTGCCCAACCAGTCCCCCCGCCAGGCCTCCCTGGGCGGCGGCCGTAACGCTGGCGTAATCGTCGTTCACGTTAAAGTCCCCCACGCGCCCGGAGAGATAGGCCCGGCAGTTGTCAATTTTGGCGCCTGACCCTTGGGCGGCCAGGGCGGCGGCGAGGCTCTGCCCGGTCACCGAGGGGTCGACCAGATAAATGCCCGATAAGTCGGCATTGCTGGTGACGCCAAAGAGTCCGGCCTCGTCGCCCTCCGTGGTGAAGCGGGAGATGGTGTGCTGATAGCCCAGGTACGTGCCGGTAAAGGGGACCTCCTTGGAACCCGTGGGGGCGTACTTGGCGGGATCGGTATATGGGTACGCTGCGCCGCAGTCCAGGTCCCGCTCCTGCTCCAGGCGCAAGGACCAGTAGGCGCTGTTTTGCCCCAGGTTATAGAGGTGGCGTGGGGTGCGAATGGCGGCGGTATAGCCGTCGTACCCCTGGGGCGCCGCCGTCTGTCCATTCAGCGCCGAACGGGCGAAATGGGGGTTGCAGTAGAAGGTGGTGTCCCCGTTATACACCACGCTGTGGTAGAAGCCGCTACCCGGCGCGGCAGTGTACATGGAAAAAGTGGGGGAATCGGTCAGAAGTTGGATCTGATAGTTTTTCTCGCCCAAGGATACGGTCTGGCCCGCGATCAGTTGGGTTGGCACCAAATTATCATCAAAGGTAACGGTAATGCCGCCCTCTCTGGCCACCAGCAGGGCGTACCCGTCCTCCCGTATGGGACGATCGTTTCGCAGGGTGCGAATGGTTAGGCCGTTGTCCAGCCCGTAGGAGCCGTCGCTGTACTTCTCATAGTAAACCAGCATGGCGTCGCCCGCCAGGACGGGCCAGTCGCCGTAGTGGGGATTATTCCGCAGCAGGGGGTAGGGGTAGGCCAGGCCGCTGCCATAGTAGTACGGGTGGGTGGCGTTGCTTCCCGCCTGCATCCAGACTTGGGGATCGAAATGCTCCAAAATGGCCTCCAGTTCATGGATGCCTTTGCCGGCGCTGCTGCCCGTTGCTTGCCCGCTGGCATAAAGGAAATAGCAGAATTCGTCGACGCTGCCTGTATCTTTGATCGCGGGTACCAGCCCGATGGCCCCCTTCTGATCTTCACCATAAGTGGCGGCGGAATAGCAGGCCTTGTAGCTGGCGGGACTGGGGCAGAAGCCCGCGGTGCGAGAGGCCTCTCCGGTCAGCAGCCCCAGGGCGTAGCAGTTTTGGAATACGGCCCTCTGATCCGCCTCCCCGACAAAGCCTCCCACGGTTTTCCCCGTGAGGGCGCCGGTGTTGGCGTAGGAGGTGTGGGCGTCGCCGGTGAACCAGCCCGCCAGTCCTCCCACGGTGGCCTCTTCCGCCTGGATCAGGGGAACCGCCGCGGCGCAGCCGGAGAGCGTCCCGGACATCCGGCCCACCAGGCCGCCCACATGGCCTTGCCCGGACTTTTTCACATAGCAGGCCTTTTCAAAGCGGCCGTCGCTGCTGCCGGGGGCCTGGGCATAGGCCAGGCAATCGGTCACTTCGGCATGTTGATTCTCAATTTGTCCCGCCAAGAGCCCGGCGTACTGGGCGTCGGTCTCCATGGTGGCGTTGAGTAAGCGCACTTTTGTAATGGCCTCTCCGCGGAAGGTTCCGAACAGACCGGAAAACGAACTTTTTTTGTCCTCGCTTTCGTATTTGCCCAGTTTCAGGTTTTGAATGGGATTGCTGCTGCCGTCATACGAAACCAGCGCGGGGTTGCTGATGGGGGTAAAAAGGGTATCCTCATAGGAGTTGCGCCAGTCAATGGCGGCAATTTGAACGGCATGCGCCACCTTTTGCCCACCGTCAGTAAGGTTCGTGTCCAAACCCGAGACGCGCACCTCCAGGTTTTGCAGGTGACGGCCGTAGGCCAGCTGCACGGTGTCGTCCGTGCGGCTGGCGAACAGGCTGTTGGCAGTCAGGGTGACGGTTTTGGGCAGGGCGGACTTACTTTCGTCCGCGCTCCTGGCGGTAACCGTCAGGGTGAGGTCCTCCCCGGGAATGAACTTCTTTCCATCTGCGCTGTGGAACAGGTCGCGAAAATGCAGGTTGTCCGCCAACTGATCCAGAATGCATAAGTAGCCCCCGTTTTGATCGGAGCTGATATTGATAGCCGTGGACGTGGCTATGTTGGAAATCTTCTGTTCTGCGCCTGACACATTTCCCGTCACCGTCACATCATAGTCCGCCGGAAGGGCATGGGGATCGGTGGCTGATGCGGGCACGATATGTACAGCCAGTATTTCATCGTTTCTGACGTCAATTTGGCCGGGATCAATGGCGTCCAAGTCGGGGACCACAATATCAGAGCCGCCGTAATACCCCACGGGCAGGGTTTTCCGGTCCGCCCGATCCCGGCTGGGCAGGGCTTGCAGCTGGGCATAGTCGAAGGCGGTCTCCCCATAAAACACCTGCCCGGTGCTTTTGTTATATTCCACCAGGAAATGGTTCTCCCAGAGGTGGGATTCGATGGAATTTTGGGGCAGCAGCTTCTCAAGCCCTTCCGGGTCCGTCTGGCCCGGGGTGTGGGACAGGTAGAAATAGGTATCTGACTGGAAGGACCCGGCCAGGGAGGCCGGATAGTCCTGGGGCGCATGGGAGATGGAAGCGCCGCCGAGCCCCTCCTGGGCGCCGGCGGACTTGAGTGCGGTCAATTGATTTTGGGCGGCCACGTAGATGCTCCGGGCGGCGGCGTCCAGCTCGGTGAGCTTCATGTCCCGGCGCACCGTCAAAACGGCAGGGGTGGCAATGCCCATGAGGATCACCAAAATGGCGACCACAATCAGGGTTTCTCCCATGGTAAACCCGGCCCGGGAACGGGGCTGGCGGCGATTTGACATAGGGACCTCCTTTGCGCCGGGCGTGGCCCGTTAGCAGGATTCGTAGAATGTGATACTGAGGGAGACCGCCACCGGCGACGTGACCAAGTCGGCCTGGGCCTCCCCGGAGGATGTGGCGCGCATGGAAAAATCGCCGATTTCACAGCGGTAAGGGCCGCCGTAGAGCTGGGAGACAATGGCCTTGGCCTGGTCGTACCCGTTGCAGGTAAAACGCATGGTCACCACCCGCAGGGCCATCCCCTCCTCAAAGGACACCGGCGCAAAATCCAGGTCATAGTCGGTGGTGGAGGCTAAAATCTCGTTGAGAAGCAACATTACGTTTTGCAGATTGTTGTAGGGCGGGTAGATCACCACAGGGCCGGTCTCCTCTCCCCGGACCTCTTTCAGGGCCTCCTCCATCTCACGCATCCGCTGGGCCACAATGGTTTGGGCGTCCAGATCCGTCTGGGCGGCGGAGGCTTGGCTCTCGGCCTCTGTGATGGCTTCGGCGGTGGGAAGCCAGACCAGTCGGGAATAGCAGACGCACACCAGCATCACCGCCAGCACCACCAACAGCAGCGTTTCCCGGGGGGTAAACTTTCGGTTCATGGCGTCTCCTCCGTTTCGTCGCTTTCTTCGCTATCATCCACCTGACCTAAGTTGATGGTAATCAGCACGGAGGCAATGGCGGTTTCGGTTTTTTTGTCCGCGGTGTAGACGGATACGTCCGTCACCAGGGGGTTGGCGTAGAGTTGGTCCAAGATCCCGGCTGTGTCGTCCAGGGCGACCCCGGAGAGCTTCGCGGACAGGATGTTCTCCTCCACGGTGAAATACTCCACCCGACCCGCGGAAAGCAGGGTCCGTTCCACCAGAGAAAGCAGGTCCATCCGGTCGGCCAGGGCGGAGACGGCTTGCCCCTCGGCGGGGAAGTGCTGGTCGTATTCCAGGCGCAGGGTCTCATAGTCCTTGGTGTACTCTTTCAGCTGGGCAAGCTGGGTCTGGGTGTCCCGGGCGGCGGTTTCCGCCCTCTCCACCGCCTGCCAGCGGCCAATCACCCCGAACCGGGTGAAGAGAAACAGAACCAGAAGGCCGACAAACACAAGAGGGACTATTTTGGAGGGTCGGTTGATATTTTTCTCGAAAATACAGAGATTTAAGGTGGTTTTGTCCGGAAAACGGGCCGGTTTGAGGGTGGAAAGCTGTTTCAGGGAACGAAGCTTGGGTAAATGAATGGGCTGCTGTAAAATATTCATAGATTCGCCCCCTTACATCAGACAGATGCCGTAAGCCACGGCAAAGCGGTCGGCATCCTCGCAAACCGGCATGAGCTGGGAGATATGTCCCACTTCCAGATTCAACACGTCAGCCAAGGTCTCCTCCAACGGGGGGATGGCCGCGCCGGTGCCGCAGAGATAGAGCCGGTCCAGGGTGCTGGCGGGGTTGTTGTAGCGGTAAAAGTTGATGGCCCGGAGAATCTCGGTGGCCGCATTGGTGTAAACCTGCCGACACATGGGCAGGGAGAGCACATCGTTGTGGTTGGTGAGGCGGTGGGCCAGGTGCTCGTCGATATACAGTTCACTGGCGATGGCCTGGTCTATGAGCCGGGTGCCGTTTTCCAAGCCGCGGGTGTTCTCATAGGCCCGGCCGTGGAAAAAGTGGAGGCGCATGCCCCCGTAGCCCAGGTCCAAAAAGGCGTATTCCTGGGGCGATTCGGGGGGATTTTGGGCCTCATAGGCCTGAATCAGGGACGAATAGGCGTATACCTCGGGCACCGCCACCTTAAGTCGAAAGCCCGCGTGGCGGAGCATATCCCGGTATTCCTCCATCATGCTCTTGGAGGCGGCGGCGGCCAGCAAGTCCAGCTCCTTGGGGGAACCCTCCTCGTCCAGGATGGTGTCCAATACGGCGTAATCGTAGACGTAGTCCCCCCGTTCGCCGTTGATGTAGTCGTAAAACTCATAGGGAAGGTTGATTTTGAGCTGCTCCACCGTCATAAAAGGCATGGTGAGCCGCCGAAAAAAGGCGGCGGAGGAAGGCAGGGACAGGGCGCAGGGGCCGCCCCGGAGCTTATACTCCTTACAGACGGTTTTCAGAACCTGCCCCATGGCGTCGGGGGAGGGAATGAGGCCGTCCTGCACCAAATTTTCCGGCAGGTCCCAGCTGGCGGTGGAGAGAATTTTCCCCTGGGAATAGGTGACCAGCTTGAGTTCACCTGTGCCAATGTCGATGCCGGTGATGGGTTTTGCCATCCCGTACACCTCCTAACATTTTCTAATAAATACCAAATTACGCCAAAAAAGCGGGAGAAATTGGTCCCTAATTGGGCGAAAGGGGCCTGCTTTGGCCCCCAAAAGGGTCGGGAAAGGGCTTTTTTTGACCCAATAGACCCGCGCGACATACGCGGGTTTCAGGCAAACAGGCTTAGGTACCAGTCGATCACCGGCCGGCCCCAGAGAAAGACCAGCCAGGCGGCCAGACAGAGGGAGGGACCGAAGGGGATGGTCTCCCGCCCCGTTTTTCCCAGGGCGAAGGCCAGGCCCAGCCCCAAAAAGCAGGAGAGGAGAAGGATCAATAAACCGGCCTGCCAGGGAAAGTACAGGCCCAGCATAAACAGCAATTTAATGTCGCCGCCCCCCATGGTTTCCCGGCCGGTGAGTTGATCCGCCAGCAGGACCAGAAGGAGAAGAGGCAGAGCGATGACGAGCCCCCCCAGCAGGGCGTGGAGAAGGGCCCGGATGGGGGACGAGGAGAGACCGGCGGCGAAAATCAGGGCGTTGAGTCCGCCCAAAACCAGGAACCGGTCGGGAATCAACTGGTCCTCCCAGTCGGCCAGAGAGACGGCCAGGAGCAGGGCGGCCAGAATGCAGTATTCCGCCAGGGCGGGGGTGACGTCCAGCCGCAGGAGGGCGGAGAGAAAGGCCAAGGCGCAAATGGCCTCAGCGAGGGGGTAGCGGGGGGAGATGCGCTCCCCGCAGGCCCTACAGCGGCCCTTTTGGAGGAGCCAGGAGACCAGGGGAATCAGCTCCCCGGGGCCTAAGGTGTGGCCGCAGCAGGGACAGTGGCTCCGCCCCCGGAGAATGCCCTCCCCGTGGACGGCCCGCCAGGCGGCGCAGTTGGCGAAGGAACCGGCGCACAGGCCGATTATGAGGGTGACGAAGATCAGATAGGCGGTGAAGCCGGGGGAAATGTGAAGCATGGGACACCGCCTTTCGTATTTTTAGTTTGGTATGTGGGGAGGGGCGTGGTGGGCTTCGGTGGTGTCACGCTGCGCCCCCTCCGCGGACGCGGTTCTAAGCTCTGCGACTCCGGCAAAATCCATCCAGGCCCAAAGGGCCTTCCTTGGGTTTTTGCCTGCGCTCCGAGCTTAGCCCGCTGCGAGCGACGGCTGCACGCTTCTTGGTTGTCACGCTGCGCCTCCCTCCACGAACGGGGATCTAAGCCCTCCAGCTCCAGGTGCAAACATCCGGGCCTAAAGGCCCTCCTTGGTTTGCCCCTTGCGCTTCCGGCCTTAGCCCCCTGTTCCGGGGGCTGCGCGCTTTTTTATAATCATAGTTTAAATTGGGACAAATTACAATGGAAAAAAACGCTCCCGTTCGGGGGGCGGCCGCAACCCTTCGGCCAGTCCCCGAGCGGGAGCGTTCATCATTTATTCAGGGGAAGAAAACTATTTTACCCCCGCCCAGGTTTTCTCTGTACCAGCATTTGTAATATCTGTGTAGTATTTTAAGATATATTCAGTGGTATCAGCGAATTTTATCGTTTTGCTGTCCTTAGTAAATGTTGCATCACCAGGGGCATCCGGTTCGTTCTTTAGCGCTTCATGCAATATATGCTCAGCATAAGCGGAGCGGATATTAGCATCGTCGGTGGATTTTTTTGCTTTATTCAGAGCACTGCTGAAAGAAGGAATGGCGATGGCAATCAGGATGGCGATGATGGCGACCACGATGAGCATTTCCATCAGGGTAAAGCCTTTTTTGCTTTTTGCTTTCTTTTTCAGGGTTTGTAGGGAATTCATAGAGATCAACACTCCTTAAAAATATAATATGATTGGAATGAACCAAGGTATCTATCCAGTCAAGCGCGGGGTTGGTCGCGCCTGGATTGATCTATTTCTCATGCGGCGTTAGGTAAAGCCGCCGTACATACTGAACATGGGCAGATAGACGGCGAAGAGAACCAACACCACGAAGAAGGCCAGGAAAACAATGAGAATGGGCTCCAAGAGGCTCATGGCCTTATTGGTGAGGGACTCCACCTCGCTGTCAAAGAACTCCGCCACCACGTCCAGGGTCTGTTCCAGGGAGCCCGCGTCCTCGCCCACGGCGGTCATCTCCGCCAGCAGGGAGGGGAAGTCGGGACAGTGGCGGAGGACGTAATCCAGCCGCTTGCCCTCCTCCAGGGCGAAAGCGGCGGTGGAGAGCTGGGTGGAGATGCGGTAATTGCGCAGCACCCGGGCGGTAATGGCGATGGCCTGCATGATGGGCAGACCGGAGGAAAGCAGGGTGGACATGGTATTGGCAAATTGTGCAGCGGCCCGCATCCGCACCAACTTGCCCAGAATGGGCAGGCGCAGAGACAGGGAGGCAAAGAAGAGGCGGCCCCGCTCATTTTTTCGTTTCCAGACGATCAGCAGGATGACCAAAATGGCCCCCGCAACCAGGGCGAGTAGTCCGTAGTTTGTGACAAAGTCGGACATGCCGATGACCATCTTAGTGGGTAGGGGCATCTCTGTGCCCATAGAGGAAAAGGTGGAAGTGAACATGGGCACGGCCACTGTCATAATGATAATCATGACCACCACCGCCACGGCGATGACGAAAATGGGGTAGGTGAGGGCGGCTATGGTTTTGGCTTTGATTTTGGCGGTCTTATCAAAATACTGATGGAGCCGCCGGAAGCTCACGTCCAGGGTGCCCGACTCCTCCCCCGCCCGGATGGTCTCGATGAACACGGCGGGCAGCTTGCCCTTGCCCCGGTTTTCAAAGCTGGCGGCCAGGGAGTACCCCGAGGACACGTCCTCGGTGACCTGTTGGAAAATCTGGCGGAGCAGTTTGTCCTCGGTCTGCTCCCCAATGAGGGACAGGGCCCGGACGATGGGAAGGCCCGAATCCAGGATGATGCCCAACTGGGAACAGGCCATGGCCAGGGATTTCTGGCTGACGCTGGGGGTGAACAGGGTCATTTCCCGTTTTTTTCGGAGCTTCACCGGCTGAATGGACAGGACGACGGGGTAGTCCTGGCGGACCTGTTGGACCGCCTCCACCTCGTCGAAGGCCTCCACCACCCCGTCGATCTTCTCCCCCGAGGGGGTGAGGGCCTGGTATGCAAATGTAGTCAGGTGGCTCACTTCCTTTCCCGGGCGACAAGCTCCCCTCCAAGGGGGGCCGGGGGTTCCGCCGATTCCTGGGGGGGCATTGGAACGCCTAGCGTCCGCCGGCTATCCCCCGCCGGACGTAATCCACATCCTGGGCGCAGCGGAAGGCGTCCTCCTGGGTAATCAGCCCCGCCCGGCGCAGGCGGATCAGGGCGCTGTCCATGGTGACGCTGCCCTGGCTGGCACTGGTGGACATGGAACTTTGAATTTGGGGGGTTTTGCCCTCCCGGATCAGGTTGGCAATGGCGGGGGTGACCACCATCACCTCACAGGCCAGGGCCCGGCCCGTGCCGTCCTGCTTGGGCAGGAGACGCTGGGAGACCACGGCCCGAAGGGTCATGGAGAGCTGGAGGCGGATCTGCCGCTGGCGCTCCCCGGGGAACACGTCCACCACCCGGTCGATGGCCCGCAGCAGGGGCTTCACCTGGTAGCGACCCCCGGCGTTGTCGTTGAGGTGCTCCAAAAACAGCTCGGTGTTCAGGTTGCCGGCGCCCCGGCCCATGCCCTGGATGCTGGCGTCGATGAGCAGCGGCCGGCTGGAGCCCAGCTCCACCAGGGTCTGGGCGTTGGCGTAGGCCAGCTGCAAATTGTTGTGGCCGTGGAAGCCCACCTTCACCCCGGAGTCCAGGTTTTCATCGATCAGGTGGAACTGCCGGGTCACCTGGTTGGGGAGCATACTGCCCAGGGTGTCCACAATATAAAAGGCGAAGGGGTGCAGCCGGTCCACCTGCTCCACCAGCCGCAGCAGCTCCAGGTCGGAGTAGAACGCCGTGCCCACCGGCTGCAAAAACACCTGATATCCCTTGTCCATCAAGGCCGCCGCCCAGGAAAAGGCCTTTTCCGCCTCCTCCCGGTGGAAGGTCAGCCGGATACCGGAAATCCCCCCGGGACAGCGGGGCGGCAGCCGGTCCGGGGAAAGTTCCCACTCCCCCAAAGCGATCATCGCCACGAACATGGCCCCGCCCTCCCGGTGGGGCAGCAGGGGGACAAGCTCCTCGGGGCTTTGGAACAAGGTGGTGTCCTCCCCCCGTGACTGGCCGGTGAGGAACCCGCACTCGATAATGTCAATGCCCCCCTGGTCCAGCTTCTTTAAAATGGAGGGGATGGCGTGGCGGCCAAACTCCCAGTTGTTGATATAGCCCCCGTCCCGCAGGGTGCAGTCCAGCACTTCCACAGCCATGTCAGATCTCCCCCTTGTTCAGCTTCTTTTGCAGCACCCCCCGGACGTGCTCCAAGTCCTTGGGGGTGTCCACGGAAAGGCTCTCCGCCTCCACGGGGACCATCCGCAGAGGTTTGCCGTGTTCAATAAAGCGCAGCTCGTTGACATCTTCCACCGCTTCCAAGGGGCCCCGGGGGGTATTGGCAAAAAACTCCAGGGCCGCCGAGGTGTAGCACAGCACCCCCAAGTGCTTGTAAAAGGAGTAGTCCACGCTGGCTTTGGGGTGGGGGATGGGACTGCGGGAGAAAAACAGGGCATTGCCGTCCTCCCCGGCCACCACCTTAATGTTGGTTTCGTCCACCGCCTCCACGGGGGAGTGGATGGGCGCCATCAAGTTGGCGGCGAAAAAGCCCTCCAGGGAAGAGGGCACCACCTGGTCGATCACCTGGGGGTCGATGAGGGGTTCGTCCCCGTTGACGCACACATACAGGTCCGCCGGCAGGGACTGGGCCACCTCCCACACCCGTTGGGTGCTGGTGGGGCACTGGGGCGAGGTGAGCTTGCAGGGGATCTGGTACTCCCCGCACACCTGGCGGATGGCCTCGTGGTCCGTGGCCACCCACACCTCCCCGATATTTTTGCACTTGCGCACCTGGTGGTACACCCACCAGAGCATGGGACGTCCGCAAAGGTCCGCCAAAGGTTTCCCCTTGAACCGGCTGGAATCGTACCGGGCAGGGATGATGGCAACAACGCGCATAGTCAACCTCCTTATCGTTTCCACAGCCGGGCGATGGCCCGCAAGGGCCGGGTCACCTTCCAGCTGGTGGACTGCTCATAGAGCGCCGCCACACGCTGGCGCTCCGCTTCCAGTTGGGCTTGGACGCCCGCTGCCCCGGATTTGGACGGGGCAGGCTTTTTCCCGGGGGATTTCTTTTTCCGCTCGGCTTTGTACAGGTTCCAGTTTTCCATCAGCCGCTGGGACCAGAACTCCAACACCTGGCTGCTGACCACCTCAAAGCCCTCGGGTGCAGTCAAGTCCCCCCGCTTGCAGCAGTTTTCCCCATCGTGGAGGTCGTAAGCCAGCACACTGGGCAAATGGACGGTGACCTCCCCTTCCAGCACTTGCCGCCGGCCATTGGGCCGAAGGCCGAACCGGGTGATGAGGAAATCCCGCAGCCGCTCCGCCAGGGGCAAAAACGCCTGGTTGTAGATGTGCTCCTCCCGGTAAGACCCCAGCAGCGCCTGCACCACATAGTGGTGGGGAACCGCCCCAAAGCACAAGGTGGAAAGCTCCTCCGTGTTTTCAAACCCGAAAAACACCGGCTCCATCTGCCGGCGCTTCAGCAGCAGCCCGGGGACGGCCTGGGGCCTGAGCACAATGCCCCCCTGCTCCCACAGAGCCAGCAGGGAGAGATACTCCTCCACAAATTCCCAGCGCCCTGTATCCGCTGCCTCCCGCACCACAGGGGGCAGGTCCTCCCGGGCGAGCCAATCCTCCCCCGGCTCCACCAGGGACGCCTTGGGAAAGTGCTCCCGGATGGCCTCCCTCAAAGCTTCGGGAAGCTCCCGGCGGCAGTGGGCGCAGATAAAGGTGTCGGGGATCACGGGCTTGTCCAGATAGTCCAGGATCTTCCCCACCTGCTTATCCTCTTTCAAATACCGGTTCAGACGGAAATCCGCCTCGAACCGGCGCAGCAGGCCGATGAAGTCCGGCAAAAACAGGGTGCGGGACTGGGTCATGTTCCACAGAAGCTGCCGGGCAACTGCGTAGACCGCTTCCTCCTTGTACGCCGGGTCGCAGGTGGTGAGGAACTTCTCAAAGGCGTCCACGATGTCCACCATGGCCCCCACCTGGCTGGTGGAAATGGTGCCGCCCCGGCGGTAATAGTTGTAAAAGGGCTGGGGTACATAACCCACGTTGCGGGCCTTTGTCACCAGGGTGGGGATCAGAGCGATGTCCTCAAAGAGCATCTTCTCATAGCGGTTCTCCTGCCAGATGGAGCGGCGGAACAGCTTGTTCACGCTGTAGGTGATGTTGTTGCCGTGGGCGATGTAGTCCGCCAGGTCCACCTCCTCCCGGGGATAGGAGGCCACCACCACCTCCCGGTTTTCCTCCACGTAGAGGATGCGCACGTCGCACATCACCAAATCGCAATCCCCGGCCTTGGCCTTCTCGTAGAGGGCCTGGGCCATCTCCGGCTGGATGGTGTCGTCCGAGTCCAGAAAGAGCAGGTACTCCCCCTGGGCCAAGGCGGCCCCGGCGTTGCGGGCCATGCCCAGGCCCTGGTTCTCCTGGTGGAGCACCCGCACCAGGCCGGGGTATTCCCGGGCGTAGCGCTCACAGATTTCCGGGCAGGCGTCGGGGCTGCCGTCGTCCACCAAGATGATTTCCTTCTCCGCCAAGGTCTGCCCCAGGGCGGAGTCCACCGCCCGCTCTAAAAACAGCTCCACCCCGTACACCGGGATGATGATGGATACCTTAACCTCCATACTGCCCTCCCAAAAATTTCAGGATGCTGGCCGCCTGGTAGCTTGTCTGCGGCACATAGGTGTTCCCCCCGGCGAACTGCCGCCGGTAGGCCTCTAAAAACCGGGCCAGGGTGTGGTTTTCCTTCCACAGCACCTTGCCGGTGTATAGCTTGTACAGCAGCACCGTGTTCCCGTCCAGGCCCAGGCACAGCCTGCCGGACAGCGCCCCGTTGGAGCACACCGTCACCAGGCAGCAGCGGTCCGGGCCCTCGTTGAGCAAAAACAGCTCCCAGGGGACGCGCAGCTCCACCCGCCGGGACAGGCCCAGGCGCTGGGGCAAATCGTCCCCATTGCGGGGATGGGGCTTCACCCCGAAATTTTCCGGCCCCACGGCCTGCTGGCACAGGCGCATCAGCTCCAAATCGTTGCCCGGGATGCCCTCCGCCCGGAAGGACTGCTCCAAAAACAAAAAGGGCGGCAGCCACGGGGGCCTGCGGTACTGGAAGATGAAATTCAGCAGGGCCAGCAGCTCCCCGTCCCCGGGGGAGAGCTTGGGCAGGGGCCGGTTGGGGAGGTTGTCCCCCCGCATGGCCAAAGCGGGCTCGTAAAGCAGCGCCGCCTGGACCTGCTCCCCCAGCCGGGCGCCCTGGGGATGGCGGTTCACCGCGGCGCGGTCCGGCCGGGCAAAGTCAATGACATAGCTGGAAAAGCCGTCCTCCAGCCAGAGGAAGGGGCACTGGTACCGGCAGGCCAGCAGCCGGGCCAGCCAGTCAAAATTGGGAAAGAGCACCTGGGCATATTCCCCGGGGGCCTCTTCCCCAAAAGCCCACCGGAGCAGGGCCGCCCCCTGGGAAAAACACTGGGCCACCGCTTCCGGGTCGGTCATGGGGTAGCGGGCGGAAAGCTCCGCTGCCTGGGCGGGGATCACCCGGGTGAACAGGCCCGTTTCCCGCAGCCGGGGCACCAGGTCTTGCAGGCCCGGGGTGATATCCGTCACCACCAGGTCGGCGGTTTCCCCAGGAGGCGCCAAATGGCCCAGCTGGACAGCCGTCATCAAATGGTACACCGAATTGACCAGCACTAGAGATTTTGCCATAATGCCCTCCTTACATCACAGGAGCAGGACAGCCATCTGCCCTGCTGAGATCTACAATCTGGAAGCTTTCCCCCAAGTTTGCCAGCGCCGTAGAGCCAAAAGCCCACACCTGCCGGGGCCGCCTCCCCCGGAAAAAGTAGGGCAGCAGCTCCGCTGGGAAGGGGGTGGACACGATCTGGGCCCCGGGGAACACCTCCTGGTAATCCAGGGGGTCGTCGGGGTGTTTCTTCACCAGCAAGGGCACGCCTTTCAGCGGGCCTTCCGCCAAAGACCGGTACAGCGCCCGCTGCTGCTCCTCCCCCAGCATCCCCAGGTTGGAAAACTGCTGGGTCAACAGCACCACCTGAGCTTTGGTGCGCACGGGCCGGGGCAGGAAAAACCGGCACAGCCTCCCCCGCTCCCCACGGGGCAGCACCCTTAGCGCCCGCTCCACCGAGAAATCCCACACCTGCCCCGGCAGGGACAGGGGCCGGGTCTGGGCCTCCCCACAGCAAAACACCTCCCGGATGAGAGGGTTCTCCCCGGAAAACAGTCCGTGTTTCAGGGCAATGGCCGCGTGCTGGGGGAACTTCTCCCCCAAGATCACCGCCTCCCGCTGGGGGTGGCTCAAGGCGCCGGCGGCATCCTCAAACAAGGAGAAGGGAAGCCCCTGGTCCAGCACCGCCAGGGAAAAATAAAAGTGCGCCCCGGCGATGTAGATCTTTGAAAATGCCTCCAAGGGCGGCAGCTCCAGAGAACAGCAGGCCTCCTGGGTGGCGGCCACCACTTGGGCCTCCTCCCCGTGGGGGATGTGCAGGTAGGGAAACAGCTTTACCTCATCAAAAAAGCCCCGGTGCTGCAGCCGGGGCCACTGAGGGTACTTTTCCACAATGAAATCCGGCAGCAGCAGCGTGGCCTCCTCCTCCGGATGGAACAGCCTCCGGTGCAGGAGCACCTCCAACAGCTGGTAGGAACTCACAGCATGATACAGCACCTTACCCGATCCCCGGTTCATCAAAAAGTCCCTCCAATCCACGGCGGTAAGGGGCGTTTTCCCCCCCGAACACCTCCAGCATGGGGCCATAGGCATCCCGGCCGGAAATGGGCAGGCAAAGCCCCAGCCGCTGTTCCAAATCCACCCACTCCTGGGCAAAGTCCCACAGGCCCCGGTGGATTTCCTCCACCTGGGCGGCGTGGGGGTTGGGGGAAAACTCCATTCGCCAGCCCCCCTCCTGGGCAGGGTAGATCCCCCGCAGGCTGCCCTCTTTCCCGCCTAAAAGCAGCTCCCAGAACAGGTTGTGGCCCTCCCCCGGATGGTGCTGCTTCCACAGGTCCCGGTTTTCCGCCGGGGAAAACAGGTAGCTTACCAGTTCCCCGGTGAGCAGCAGGGGGTCGGCGGCGTCCCGCTCCGGGCTGTGGGCCGAATTGGTCCCCGCCACCAAGCCGGTGATCTTGCAGGGGATGCTCCACAGGCGGCGGGCGGCATGGGACAGGCTCACCGGGCCGCTGCCCGCCCAGCCGATGTCCACCACCCCGGCGTGGGAGCACCCGGAAAGCAGCTTCCGGTAATACTCCCCTGCCGCCTGGCGCTGGGGCTGGTAAACTGCCAGCACCTTGTCCCACACCCCTTGCAGGTAGTGTTGTACCTCCCTGGCGTTTTTATGCGTCAAGGCTGTTTGAGGGGAAATCCCCAGCGCCCCGCAAAGCCCCGGCAACAGAGAGGAGAGTTCCATAGAGGCCAGCACCTGCTGCAAAGTCAGGCCCTTCCCCACCTTGTGGATGAGGAACCGCCGGAAATAGTCCGCCGGGAACAGCCCGGCACAGACCTTGGCCGCCGCAAGCCGCGACCAATAGGCGTACACTGGCCGGGGGTCCTGGGGGTACAGGCGGCGGTACAGGGTGAGCAGCGCCTCCCCGTCCCGGGAGAGAAACAGCAGCCGGTCCGCCCCGGCTTGATCCGCCCACTGGCGGAGGAACCGGCAATACCCCAGGGCGAACAAGCCCCCGTACACAAAGCCATACTCATACAGCCGGGGCCAAGTGTGGGCGCCGCTGTGGAGCTTTCCGTTGACTATTCCCCGGTAGACGCTGCCCACCACGGGGGAGAGGTCCGCCGCCCGGTAAGGGTTGCCGGAGCCGGTGACGCTTTGGTAGAAAACAGGCTCTATCCCCTGGGCGCCGGCCATGGCCCCGTCCGAGCGGGGGTTGTCCCCCACATGGGCAAGGGACTGGGCCTGGGGGAACCGCTGCCGCAGCCGCCGGAACAGCTCCCCGTCCCCTTTGGAGCAGCCCGCCTCCCCGGAAACAAGGCAGGCGGAAAACTGGCCGAACCCCTCCCGCTGG
>OLSM01001745.1_pt1 | contig 15355 bp, 9 predicted proteins | sample 1672721 | NCBI WGS metagenome assembly OLSM01 (sample SAMEA3136717, study PRJEB25190) | human gut metagenome | reverse complement strand
GGAGAGGGCGGAGGCCGCCAGTCGGGCCAAGGGGGAATTCCTTTCCCGGATGAGCCACGAGATCCGCACTCCCATGAACGCCATCGTGGGCCTGAGTGAGCTCACCTGCCGGAGAGAGGATGTCTCGGAGGGCGTGCGGGAGAATCTGTTGAAGATTCGCGCCTCTTCGCATTACTTATTGAGCCTCATCAGCGATATCCTGGATATGAGCCGCATCGACACCGGCATGATGAAGGTTTCCAGCGAGTCCTTCTCCCTGGGGCGGCTCCTGGCCGACCTGGAGAGTATGTTGGCCTCGGAGGCCGGCCGACGGGAACTCAGCTTCACCGTGGAGCGGGACCTCACCGACGAAACTGTGTTGGGGGACGCCGTGCGCCTCAAGCAGGTTCTGACGAACCTGGTTTCCAACGCGTTTAAGTTCACCCCCGCCGGCGGGTGGGTCCGCCTTACCGTCACCGAGACGGAACAGGGAGACGGGCGGGGAAGTTACCGTTTCCAAGTGGCCGACAGCGGCGTGGGGATCGCGCCTGAGCATCAGGAGCGGATCTTCGGTGCCTTCGAGCAGGTGGGCCCCAACCTCGCCAAGAGTCAGGGAACCGGCCTGGGCCTTGCCATCAGCCGGACCCTGGTGGAGCTGATGGGCGGGGAGTTGAAGCTCAGGAGCGCGCCGGGCGAGGGCAGCGAATTTTACTTCACGGTCTCGCTCCCCCTGGACGGAGAAGAATCCGAGCCGGAGCCCTCCATTCAGCCCCAGTCTCTGGAAGGGCTGCGCATTCTGCTGGCTGAGGACAACGACCTGAACGCTGAGATCGCCACCGAGCTGCTGGAGCTTCAGGGCGCCAAGGTGCGCCGGGCTGAGAACGGGGCGGTGGCCGTGGCCCTCTTTCGGGATAGCGCGCCCGGGCAATTTCAGGTCGTCCTTATGGATATCCAGATGCCGGAGATAAACGGCCTGGAGGCCACCCGTGCCATCCGGGCCATGGACCGGCCGGACGCCGGGAGCCTCCCAATTATCGCTATGACGGCCAACTCCTTTCAGGAGGACGTGGATGCGGCCATGGAGGCGGGGATGAGCGGCTTTGTGACCAAGCCGGTGGATGCCGACTATCTCTACCAGGTGCTGCATCAGGCGGTGAAGGGCCAATGAGCCGCCGCTATCTGCGATCCTTGTAAGGCATACCCCACTGCGTGCTTTAGCGGAGAAGAAACGGGGCTACAAAGCGCAAGGGATAAAAGAATACTGCCGGGGTTTTGCCCAGCGGGGCATGAATCGTATGTACAAATTTAAGTACAAGGCTCCCGCCTTGTCAGTCTCTAGGCTGGCAGGGCGGGAGCTTTCTTTTTTTTATAAAGGCTTTCAATGCGTCGCAGCGACTAAAAAACTTAGATCAACAGACGCAGGGAAAAAATCCCATCCTTTAGGCTGCAATCGATCAAACAATTGTATTTCTGTGCAAACATAGCAATGGATAAGGTGCCGTAGCCGTGACCGGGTTGCCCCGCGCGGGGCAACCCGGTGCGCTTGTCAAAGCGCACCGGGCTTGAACAGGGATTCGAGATGACCAGCATCTGCTGGTCTAAATTGGACTGATTTTGGAGGGAGACCCATCTGCTTTCCGAATTGGGTTCTCGTGCGGCGACCTGTACGGCGTTCTCCAACGCGTTGGAAAGCGCCACAGCCAGTTCTGTCAGATCCACTCTCAAGGGATGGGGAAGGTTCAAGCCGCTGTGGAAGTTGACCCCCGCCTGTTGGGCCAGCTCCGTGGTCTGGGCGATGACCAAATCCAGGGTGACGCTGCCGGTAACAGAGCTGTCTATTGGGACGGCGGCCTCCCGCTCCAACTGTGCCAGCAGCTCCTGGGCCGTGTCGGATTCCGCCCTGTCCAAAGCGACCCGAAACAGGCGGATGTAATGGCGGATATCGTGCCGGAGAATGCGGATGCGTTCTTCCGCCTGTTCCCGCTGACGAACCTGACGGGTGAGCGCATCCACCTCCCGGCGAAGCAGCGCGCTGTGCTGTTGGGCCTCGGCGTGTTGGCGGGAGGCCCGCTGTAAGAGGTAAAGAGCCCCATAGACGAGCAGCACGGTGATACAGAGGAGGAGCGTAGGCGGGACAGAGGCTGTGCCGTGCAGCACCATCACAGGAATGGTGTAATAGCCCAAAAGACAGGCCAGCAGGGAGAGGGGGAGGATGGTCATCACGCCCCAATGAATTCGAGTGTTATCCAGCATCTCCAAGAGAGGGGCGCGGCAGAATCGTACCATGAGGACAGTTTGGATGAGGGATATGACGCACTTCCAAATACACCAAATCATGGTGTTCCGATCGGCCATCATGGTAATCAAAATGTCATTTACCGTGTAATTTAAAACGGTGGTGACCAGCAGGAAAAAGAGGCGGCCGTCCCAAATGGCACAGCAGTGGGCGAAGATGGCCAGACAAATAGCGGGGGGCAGGGTGCCAACCAACCAGACGGTGGTGGGGGTGAGGCCCCAAACGGCCTGGCAGAGCCAGATGAACAGGCAGATGGCGATCTCCGCGCCCAGGGCCAGTCGACGGATGGTCTTGTCGGAGTACCGCCAGTGTGGGATTAAAAGGAGAACGAAGGGGATGGCAAGAGGGGTGGATAGTGCTGCGGCCAAGTAGCGGGCCAGCGTCACTTCGCTCAAAGGCGCTTTCCTCCTTCCATCAGGTAATCAAGGTAACCGGACCGGACCTCAGGCACCCGGGTGCGGGCAATGGGGATTTGCGTGCCTTCATCCATAGTAAGAGTCTGAGAAGTGAGCGCGGCAATGTGACCGGCATGCACCAGGAAAGCCCGGTGCGGCTGGAGGAAGCGGCCGCTTTCCAAGAGATCCGCCATACCTTTGCGGAAGGAGACCCGCATTTCGCTGCCCCGTATGGTATGGTTGGCAAAATGGTAATATGGGGTGTGGCCCAGTACCTCCACATAGATCAGCTGATCCATCGGAACGGTACAAAGGCCGGTGGGGATGTGGAAGGTGAACTGTCGCCGGTCTCGGAGCTGGCGGAGGGTCAGCGCCTCAGCGACCTCGTCCAGAATTGGGAAAAGGGTTTCAGTGGTTACGGGTTTTAGCAGATAGCCGGAGGCCCGCACTGAAAAGGCGGGGAGGGCATAGTCGGGACTGTTGGTGAGGAAAACAATTTGTCCCCGATAGTCCCAGAGCCGCATCTCTTCGGCAAGCTGGATGCCGTTGGTATCGCCCAGGAGGATGTCCAGCAGACAGAGATCAAAGGCGGATTCCCTGGCTCCGGCCAAAAGCGCGGGTCCATCTGAAACGAGGGTGACAGAGAGGGGCAGGCTGGGGCGTGCCTTGCCATAGGCGTCGAGTAAGGCTACAATCTCCTGTGCCTCGGCGGGAATATCTTCACAAACGGCAATGCGCATAGAGCTCCTCCTTATGGGGCTCTTGCCCCGCACGATCAGTAGCAATAGTTTATTACAAATTTCGTCAAAAAGGAAGATCTCCTCACCGGGAGTCACACAAATAGAAGCGCAATTCACACAAGCCGCTGACGTACCCACGGCATTTTCCTGTAAAATGATTAATGTGAAAAGATTGCCATTTGAGAGGTTAAAAAGATTTAGAGAAAGAGGATGAAAATGATGAAGAAGAGCAGGTTTATCCTGTCGAAAAAAGGGTGGTTGATCCAGTCTGCTCCATTGAGGCGGCGATTGACCGCCCTGTTCCTTTGCGCCGCCCTGCTGGTGGGGGCGCTGCCGCTGGCCCTTGCCGCCGGCGCGGGAACGGAAGAGGAGTCCAGTCCAAATTATACCCAACCGGAGGTGACGGAACCCGAAACCACGCCCCCGGTGGGAACGGAGCTCGAACCGACGCCGCCCGAAGTGACGGAGCCCGAACCGACACCGCCCGAGGCGACGGAGCCCGAACCGACGCCGCCCGAGGTGACGGAACCTGAAATCACGCCCCCGGAGGCAACAGAGCCCGAACCGACGCCCCCGGAATCTCCTGCTCCTGACTTACCCGCTCTGCTTCCTCCTCCCCTGGAAAACCTGCTCACGGTTCCGCTGCCCATTGATGCGGAGGGGAAGGATGTATCAAATCTCATAAAACCAAAGTCCGTTACTATTAGCTATACGGATAAAAACAACAAAGATGTTATCATTGAAGATGGCCAACAGGTTGAGCTGAGGGATGGAGATGAGGTTAAGGTATCGGTTACCTTTGAAGACATTGCTCTTTGGTCAAACGAGGATCATAGTATTGCCACCATTGCCAGCGGCGATTACGCCGAACTAAATGATTTGGCAACGGGTTTTTCTTTTAATGACAGTGATTTAAACCTGTCCTGTAAAGATGGAGTCACAAAGCACACAATTGGCAAGGCTGCCTTTACCACGGATAACGATGGGCGCAAAGTCAGCGCAAAAATGGAGTTTCAGGATGAAAAAAATGAGGTATTGGGAAACCAAGAGTTTGATGCAATTGTAAACGCCCAACTCTCCTTCTCCTTATCATACAAAAAAGCGGCTGATGCCTCGGACGGCAGCTCGGAAAGGGTTACCATTCTAGGGAAAAGCTTTACAATCAAGCTGCCAGAGGCGAAAAAAGAGTTTCAGGTGGAAAAAAGCGGTGTGGCTGATGTCACCAACAAGGTGATTAATTGGACGGTAAAAGTAACCGGAACCCAAGGGGATGACAAAACACCCATGGATCTGAAAGGCTATATCCTCTCTGACGACCTATCAAATGTGGGAGAGTATGTGGAAGGTAGTGATAAGGTAGGGGGAGAGGGCAGTCTCAGTACAGTGTCTTCCACGGTTTCAGAAAACAATGTTTTAGCTTACACCTTTCCCGAGAACTCCATGAGCCCCCAAGTAATTACCTTCCAGACAAGGATTAAAGATACCGATCTCTACGCGAATCAGGAAAAAACCAGAATTACAAATAGTGCGCGGCTTCTTCAGGGGACGGCGGAGGTCGCCCGGGGTGAGGGCAGCGCTAGCTTTGACTCAAAGTGGATTGAAAAGAAGGGGGAGGCCGGTGGTGAGGGGTCCTCGGGAAACTACGACCCACAAAATCGCACGATTACCTGGACAATCACAGCAAACCACAATGGCGCGGCGCTGAATAATGTAGTGATTACGGATACGCCGGGCGCGCACAGGAAACCCTTGACCTTCCAGTCGGCGATCTACCAAACGGGGGCGATTCAGACCGATGGTACAATAGCGTGGAACAGTGAGAAGAAAAACATTTCCCCCAACCAGGCTGCGGCGCTTGCGGCCTCTCCTGACGCTCCGTGGAAATTTAGCTTAGGCAATATTTCTACGCCCATTCTGTTAACAGTCGTAACGAACGTACCGGCCCCGGCGTCCGGGGAACACGTTACCGGGAAGACGACCTATACAAACGCCGCTTCCATCACCTGGGACGGCTATACGGGTGAGATTTCCTCGAAGGCGAATGTGGGTATCGGCTATAACGCGATTACAAAGGCCGCCCAATCGTACGATGCCGCCCTCGCCCAGATCCCCTGGACCGTTACGGTGGACGCCAAGGGTCAAACAATTCCTGACATGAAGGTATATGACCTGTTGGTATATGGGAATACGTTCAATTCTGCTGCTGTGACCGGTTGGCCGGAGGGGGTCCAGTCCACAGATCTGCCAAAGAATTATGGTCAGAAATATGTGAAGGATTCCTTCCAGACATCAGACGATTTGAAGTTGGAGTCGATTACCTTATGCCAGAATGGCACGGCGGTCGCTGATCTGCTGGTCATTTCCACTGCAGCGGGCGGCGGCATCGGAACAACTTCGGCATGCAGCTTCACCTACCGCACCCAGGTGACGGACCCTGGGGTATTTACCAAAAATGGAAGCTCAAACATCGCCAATACCGCCGCCCTGTTCAGCGGGAACGCGAAGCTCAATGGGGCTATGGCAACACAGATGTGCAGCAGCCAGACCCTGGACAAGCAGGCGCTGACGGTGGCCGCTGCCGAGAAATTTGAGAAAAATCCAACCGCTGCGAACGCCACCGGCAATGGAGACAACAACAAGGTTTTCAACTATAAGGACAAGAGCGTGATATTCCGCCTTGTGGTGAACAAAAATGGGATGAATCTGGCAGCCGTGGGCGATGCCATCGGAAACATGGCCCCGGGAGAGATCACCCTGACTGACACCCTGCCTGAGGGATGGGAGTTTCAGAACTTTACTGGCAAAGAGACGCCTTACATGGTCTTTGCAAACGGAACCGCTGACGGCGATGCCCTGACTGCGGGCGACAGTGTGTTGACCGGGGCTAGCTTTGACGGACTTACAGCCTCGTTCACCTTCTCCAATCTGGATCAGCCCTATGTCGTATTACTCAAGGCCGGGCCTACGGAGGAGAAGGCAAAGGAATACTTCCAGCAAAATAGCGGCTTTGCGCCCCAAAATAAGGCTGAACTTCACTTTGCGGGGTGGAGTGTGACCTCCAATAGCAGCAAAACTGTCGAGATCAAAAGTGAGGTCCTCAGTAAGATGTTGGATAGTTCAAAGGCCTCAACGGGTGGCTGCCTGAACTGGACGATAGACTATAAGCCCTGTGAGTTGGACCCAACGCTGACTGAGGATGGCGCGGAACTGGCCATAGAGGATACCCTTCCTCTGGGGATTGATCTTCGCATTGACAGCGCTGGCAAGCTGGTGTTAGAGGGTAACTTTACGCTGCAAACCCTGACCCTACAAAGTGATGGTAAGTATCAAGTCGGCGATCCAATTACTCTAAAATTGGGGGAAAATATCTTTTACGATAATGAGACAAGAGTACTCAAACTGCACATTACAGACCACGCCCAGGCCTGCCGCTTGACCTATGTGACGGATCTCACCGGGGATGCGGGAAGCAGCGTCAGAAACCAGGTTAAACTTACCTCCTGGAAAGACAACACTGTATCCTCAAAGCAAGAGTATCAAATTAAGGCTGCGGACGCTTCGGCAACGTTAAGCCGCAGTGGGTACATTGAGATTGCCAAGACCGGTGAAAACGGGCCCCTGGAAGGGGTGGAGTTTACCATGTTTACGGCGGATGGCAGTACCGTAATTCGGAAGGGGGTCACCAATGCGCAGGGCAAGCTGACCCTGCGGGGCCTGCCAAACGGATCGTATGTGCTCAAAGAGACCAACACGGCGGAAGGGTATGTCCTCCCGGCAGATTCCTACCCGGTGACGGTGAAGGAGGCCAAAGCGGTCATCGGTCAACAGTCCGGGGCTCAGGCCAATCAAATTGCGGTTAAGAACCTCAAGGCCTCATCGGTGGGAAATCTGACCGTTACTAAGGAGGTCACGGGGAATCGTGGCGAGTTTCAAAAGGAGTTCAGCTTTACGCTGAAGCTGGAGAACGCCACCGGCGCATACCCGTACAGTAAAACATGGCAAAATTCAGCGGAAGCTGGGGAAGAACCCGCCGTTGAAACGGGAATGCTGAAAGATGGGGACACGTTCGCTCTGCAGCATGGGGAGAGCATCACCATTCGGAATATCCCAAAAGAGACGGCCTATACGGTTGTTGAGGCTGACTACAGCGCAGAGGGCTATGTGACCCGAGTGACCAGTACGCCCCCAATGGAACCAACCGCCACGGCGGCCGCGGCGCGTACCGTCACAGGAACCATTGGGGCGGAGCGGAACGCCGAAGCACATTTTATCAACGATAAGTTTGTCCAAGGCACGCTGAGAATCCAAAAGGTGGCGGCTTTTGATGGGAAAACGCCCCTTGAAGGTGCAACGTTCCAGGTCACCGGCCGGGACAAAGTTTACTATGAAATTGTCACCACTGACGATCTAGGCGTGGCGACCATTGCAGACCTGCCACTGGATGTGCCCCTTACCCTTACCGAACTGGAGGCCCCGGAGGGGTATCTGGTCAGCGAACCGGTGACCTTTACCCTATCGGATGCGGCGTCGCACGTGATTCAAGTAGAAAATACCCGCAAAGGAGTGCTGCATCTTACCAAGACGGCGGCCTATGACGGAACCACGCCTCTTGCGGGGGCGGTATTTACCGTGACGGGTGAGGGCGTGACCTTCTCAAACAACACCCTTACGACGGACGAAAACGGCAAGGCCAGCCTGACCGACCTGCCGGTGGGTGTGGAGCTGACCCTCACCGAGACCAAGGCCCCCTATGGGTATCAGCTCCTGGGGGAGCCGGTCACGTTTACCCTGGCGGACAATGAGACAAACGCGGTAGTCACCCAGGAAATTTCCCTGAAAAACCTCCGCAAGGGGATTTTACATATCGAAAAGGTGGCGTCCAGCGACCCAGAGCGGTTCCTGGCCGGTGCGGAGTTCACGGTGACGGACGGCGGCGGCAGACAATATGGCGGCGTTCTCGTCACGGATGAAACGGGTAACATCACGCTGACCGATCTGCCCCTGGACGTGCCCCTTACCCTCACCGAGACCAGGGCGCCCAGCGGGTATCGGATGTCCGGCCAACCGGTGAATTTTACCCTGACCGAGGGTACGGAGGAAAACCCAACGGCGTATGAACAGACCATCACCGTGCAAAACGCCCGCAAGCATAGCGGCGGCTCTAACGCCACAACGCCGATGGAGCCTGTGGAACCGGTGACGCCTGTAGGCCCTGCCGATCCTGTTGATCCGGCGGAACCTGTGGCGCCTATAGAGCCGGTCGATCCAACCAACCCGTCAGAACCGACCGAGTCCCATCCCAGCGAACCCCCACTCGACCAACCCATCGCCCCCTCCCGTGTGGAAAAGCTCCCGGACAATGGGATCCGGGGCCAAATTTCTCGTGACGACCCCGAATACTACCTGGATGAAAACGGCGTGCCCCGTGGCATCCCCCCTGTGGAGGACCCCTATTACTGGCTGGATGAGGCCGGGGTGCCCCTGGGGTATCTCAGCCCGGAGGGCGATTGGATCTGGATCGAGGATGCGGCAGTTCCTCTGGGGTTCCAAACGCCTGAGGGGAATTGGGTGAGTTTCGTTCCCCAGACCGGGGACGACAGCGGGCAGCGTCTTCTCCTTTTCCTCCTCTCCGGGGGCGCGCTCCTGGGACTGTCCGCCTGGGGCCTTCTGCGCCGCAGGAACCGGGAAGAGGGGGACTGACGTGGGGGCGGCCAGCCGGAAAAGACGTCTGCTATATTCCGTCCTATGGATTTTGATTCTGGCCGTCTTTTTGGTCACGGGGGGGCTTCTTCTCCGTGACCGGCAGCAGGCGGCGGAAGCGGCGGCGATTTATCAGGCTATGGCCCAAGAGGAGACTGCGCCGGAACGTATCCAGTTGCCGGCAGAGTCCCGCCGGGTTCTGGAACTGGCGAAGGATTTACCCCAGATAAAGGCCTGGCTGCGGATTGACGGCACAGAGGTAAATTACCCTGTGGTGCAGGGGAGGGACAACCAGACCTATCTAAACATCCTGCCAGATGGCACCCGTAACCCAGCGGGGAGTATCTTTTTGGACTGCCGCTCCACGCTGGATGGGGATCATCTCATTCTATACGGCCACAATATGCGCACCGGCGCCATGTTTGGCTCTCTCAAAGAGTATCTGGATGAGGAGTATCTGGCCGCGCACCCGGAATTCTCTCTGTTCACCGCCCAAGAGGAGCTGCGCTGCCGAATTTTTGCCGTACGCCAGGTGGACGCCTATTCCTCCGATGCCTATCGATTGGAGCCGCCGGCGGGGATGACCATGACGCAGCTGATCCGGCAGATGGGGGATCAATCGGTCTATCCGATCCCCGCCGGGGACTACACCCGCCTGGTGACGCTCTCCACCTGCACTGGAGGCCCCCGTTCCCAGCGTCTGGTAATTCAAGCGGGAATTTCGGATTAACGAGTCGTTATCCCCTTTGGCGGTCCCGTAAAAACTACCTTAAATGTTCCAACGGTAAAACAATAAGACCGAGCAACCCAAACAGGTTGCTCGGTCTTATTGTTTCAGGGGGACAGTATTTTGTCACCATCTCGCATAGATGTAGACCGGCGAGGGCAGACAAATCGTCCGCCAAGATCTGCGTCAGAGAGATATCCTCAGGAGTTTGCGCGACGACCGGATGAAGACTATCCCTCAAACAGAGGGATAGTCCCAGTAGGACGGCAACGCAGCGTGTACACTTCATCCTGCATTCCCCCTCTTAGAATCATTCCCAACCACCTGAAGTACAGCTGGAACAATGGGGAATACGTATTGTCTTATAATTGAATCATTACAATATTGTCTTCCGGCTCTGGAGGGCCTATGGGGAAATCGGCGTAGGTATATTCGTGCCGGTAGACGACTTCCATCCATCCTTTTTTATTCGGCTTTTTCACCAAGGCTTCCCGCAGGAGGCCATCTTTATCGTAGGTATTATCAATAAGATACTCATTATACATTATGGGGCAGTCATGCCCATCGTATAAAATGGTCCACGAAGCTTTCACCGACAAGGGGGCGTCCTGCGTGTCACTGTAATACAGGTGGGTCCGCCATCCAAATTTGTTATACCGGTACCGGTACTCATGGGAAAAGGCGCCATCCGGGTTAATAAAGCAGCATCGGCTCTTCAAGCCCCGTCGGTGAGGGTATCTTCCGTGGCCCGAAATATGATAGATGACGCCAACCTGTTTCCCCGCATGTTCAGAAAAGGAAGTGGCCCGCCGGATGAAACCGTTGTCGTCTTCTTCATACACGAGGGACCGGGGAACCAGGATCGGCTCTCCGTCCACCCCCATAAACAGTTCAGACTCGATAATGCCGTAGGCGTCCCGCATGGTTTTCCGTATGGGGATTCTCTTGCCATCCTCGCAGTAGAGAAAGCTTTTGGCGGTGGACACAATCAACCCGTCCCGATCATAGTCGTAGGTGGTCTCCGTCAACGGATGCCCCGTCCCTGTAAACAGGGTGTCCGTGAGACGGAGACGCTTTTTTCGAGGCCCCTTGGCGTGTTCCAACATGGTTCTCCTCCCGCATTTTCTACCACGGCGGCCAGCCGGGGGGATGGGGCGCCCCCCGGTGGCGTCCGCCGGGCAGAAAACAAAAAACGCCGCGCAGAGGTGCAACCCCTACACGACGCCAAAGGCGGGAAAGCCTTCCCTGCGAAACCACGCCTATTAACCGCATTCCGCTCCTTGTCAAAGGAGACAAAATGTTTTATAATGAAACGTGCGGTGCGGCTGAATGGCCGCTGTGTAAGGTGCCTGGTACACCTTCATAGGCACGTTGGGAGTTGCACCTCCCGGCGTGCTGCCGCAGTATTTTGTTTTCTGTTTTTTCAGTATATCTCATTATTCGGTAAAATGCAAGTTTCTTCGACGGGCTTTTCAAGCGGAACAGGGACATCCAGTTATCTTGCAAGAAAACGGATAATCGGTCTGAAAAGGATGCATTAACGCCCCCGCCGCCTGGGCCTTTCTCCAGGTGGCGGGGGCGTTTTATGAAAAAATCGCGTACTTTTCTGCAATCAAATTTCTTACATCATCAAAAGTCTTGACTGCAGGTGGATTGTCCGGATGGTCTCCCAAATGTTTTTCCATCCACACCATATGATACCATCGACCAAATTTGTACCCACACTTATAAAACTTTCCCACGAACCGATATCCCATATGCCGGTGAAAGGCCACGCTGTCTGGGGTAAGGTATTCGTCGGGCTTTTCGGGATCGGCAATGCAGGCGTTTACTGGTGTAATGCGCTGTTCTGCCTGCCCGTTTCAATCTCTGCATTGCACGCATCATCGATTTTCCGGGCAGCCTCCCCCGGGGTCAGCTCCCCATTCAGTAAATCATGAATGGAAGTCCAGAAAACGGCCCGGACACCCCGCCAGTTTGGAGTATTCATCGTAAAATCCACTACATTTACGCTGTTTGCGTAAAATTCCCCCAACATCTCAATATCATTTTTATACTTTTCCGTCGTCTTATAGCTTGCCGGGATTCCGCCCGCCGCGTAATCCAACCACTGATCCGTCTCGTAAATGTACTTTAAAAAATCCTTTGCCGCGGCGACCTTGGCGTCATCCCCATTGTCAAACACCTCAAACCCGATGACAAAAGACGTGGCATACCCATCCCCCTCTTCACTTGGGTAATTAACATAGCCGGTGTCGATCCCATCGTAATGAAGGAGGGCATTATTGGCCAAATAAATGCCTAGCTGGCCATTGGCGAATAGTTTGGAACAATCCATGATTTCCAGATTCTCAGAATGCGTCGGGAACCAACCCTTGTCCACGCCCTCCGAGATCCATCGCAGGCCGGCGATCCCCTCGGGTGTGTTCAAATTAACGTTACCATTCTTGTCGAAAAACGCGCTTCCATGGCTGCGCAGCAGTGTCATGATGTGGGTGTCGCCCTGTTCGTTTTTCGCGTACATCATCATAGGGAAGGTGCTCTCCGAAGGCACGGCGGCGAGAGCGGTCAGGATCTCCTCCCATTCCTCCAGGGTCCAGTTTTGGATCACGGGTTCCTTGCTCACATAGGCATCCAGTCCGGCCCGACGGAACAGGTCCTTATTGTAGGCAAGGATGTTCTGGGTGCTCGTAAACGGCATCATGTAGGTTTTTCCATCCGTCCGGCTTAAGGCCCACATGGAGTCCGAAATATCTTCCTCCATTGTGTCGGAGATGATATCGTCCAGGGGCACTACACGTCCGGTATGTACATATCCGGCCATATTGAAATACCCCTCGTAAAGGATATCCGCAGCGTTTTCTGTATCAAAACAATCCGTGACATAGGCGTCTTCATCCGTCAGGGCAAAGACCACGATGTCAATTTTTACGTTTTTGTGCTCCTCCATATAGCCCGCCGCCATCTTTTCCAGAAATTCGGATGCATTCGAGATCTCCGGGCCCGCCGGCGTCTGATGGGTTAGCGTCGGTACTTTTAACGTCAGGCGCACAGTCTGATTCTCCATCTCATTTTTCGTGGCATGACAGCCCGCCAGAAGACAGAGCGCCACAATAAGGCTGATAATGCCGCTCACCTTTCCCAAGCGCATAAACTCATCTCTCCTTCTCCGTTACCTTTCTCACATGACGCATTTTTTGTAAGAGAAGCTGCACGTCGATCGGCTTCGGCAGATAATCGTCCATCCCGCATTCCAGGGCCTGTACCTGGTCCTCTTTAAATGCGTTCGCTGTACAGGCAAAAATTACAACCTGCCCCGCATCTGCACGGCCCATTTCACGTATAATTTTTGTCGCTTCGTATCCGTCCATAACAGGCATTTGAACATCCATCAGGATCACATCGTATTCGCCAACTGCGGACTCGCGAAATGCCTCTACCGCCTCATTGCCGTTCTCCACATGCGTTACCGTAAAATCCTGCAATTTTAATATTTCCACGAGGATTTCCGCATTCAGTTCGTTGTCCTCCGCCACCAGGATCTTCAGCCCGCCGATCTGCAATTGCTCATTCTCATCGATGCGCTGTTCCGTTTCTTGGACACAGGCGCCTTCTTCTGCAATTGCCGCGGGAAATTCGATGGTAAACGTACTGCCGCGCCCCAATTTACTCGCCACGCGGATCTCACCGTGCATCTGTTTCATCAGCAGATAACTGATCGCCATCCCCAATCCGGTTCCTTTCTGTCGATCCAATTTTTGATTGCGTTCCTGAGTAAAAGAATGGAATATCTCTTTTTGAAACTCCTCGCTGATTCCGATGCCGGTATCGGTAACCTGTATCGTCGTCCGCACTTCATCCGGTCCTGACAACACCTGGCTGACAGCCAACCGGATGCTACCACCCGCTGGGGTGAACTTGACCGCATTGCTCAGAACATTCATGAGGACCTGCTTGATGCGCAGCTCATCACCCACGATATTCACAGCCAGTAACGTCCGCTGGGCTTCCAATTGTATCCCGTGGTTCTCTATAGTCTCTCTCTGCATGGACAACACGTGGTCCAGCATCCGATTTAGATCAAGCGGGCTGTTCAACATCTCAAAATGTCCCGACTGAAGCTTTGACATATCCAAAATATCGTTAACCAGGGAGAGAAGATACTGTGCCGTAGTCGCTGATTTTTCGAGGTACCCCGTCAGCTGCCTTTTGTCGTCGATATTCGCTTTCATGAGATGATTCAGGCCAACCAGACCATTTAACGGCGTGCGGATCTCATGGCTCATATTTGACAGAAATTCACTTCTCGCACGAGCCTCCGCCTTTGACCTTGCGGCAGCCAGGGATTGGCTGTAGATCAGCCGAATCAGTATGATAAAGATGACAGCCACAACGCCCACCATAATCGTAGCCATTAAAAGCAGTTTCTGGCTCTGCTCCTGAAACACATCCCCTGACAGATCCATGATAAAAAGCCAGTCCGCTTCCTGCAAAGGGATCACTGTCAAAATACGGGCGTTTCCCTCCGGCGGCTCATAGGAGAGGGTAAAACTCTCTTTCCGACTTACAAGCTCCCTTACATCTTGGATCGTCTGCCCGTGGGCAATGACTCCGTCTGCTAACTGGTCAAAAAAATTACCTTGTTCCCCCATGGAGGAGACGCGGTTAATATTGACAATGTAGTTTCCCTCGTAATCGATGACACTGCTGTACCCGCGTCCGCCATAGCTGTCAATTTTCAAACTGTTCTGGATCACGTTGATGTCGCTCTGCACCACCATGCCTGAAAAGGACACGCCATCGATCTGCAGGTCATCGATTCCAACGCCAAACAGGAGGGCTTCCCGTTGCGATTCAACATATTTGCTGCGCATCCCGTTTGTCCGATGGGCGAACCGGTCCGGATACTCCTGAAAGCACTGTAGTATTTCCTCATCCGCCTCTGAAATAATAAAGGAAGCCGTGTACATCTTTCCATCATCATCCAATAGATAGATCTCGTCCAAATCCAAGGACGCTTTTTCAAGATTCAAACGGATCTGCGCATCCTCTATGGTTTTACAATCATACAGACGGAGACGCTCCACCACAGCCCCCATCTCCTGCCAGACATTGTTCAGGTAGGTTTCAATGGCTTTGCTGTCGTGGCTTGACAACTCTTTCATATGTGTAATGTTGGTATCGGCTACATTTTGGTTTAGATTCTCAATGTATGTAAAAACCGTTCCGCTCACAATCAAAAAAGCGATCAGGATAAAGACAGAAATCCGTCTTCGCTTTGTCATTCTTTTATGACCCATCAATCTTCCCCCTGTACGTCCTTTCGTACTTGCTCTTAGTATCAGTTCAATAGGAAGTTATCTATATCAGCGGTGCCGCCATTATATCAGTGCGGCATGACGTGCAAATAAGGAATGGACAGATCGCCTTGTTCACCATGGTATCTTTTAATTGTAATCCGAAACCATGCAAATTACAATAGCATGTTAACGAAAATCCCCCCCGGCCAGACCAAGCC
>OLSM01001744.1_pt1 | contig 15368 bp, 18 predicted proteins | sample 1672721 | NCBI WGS metagenome assembly OLSM01 (sample SAMEA3136717, study PRJEB25190) | human gut metagenome | reverse complement strand
TAAAATAAGAAATAGAAAAGGTACTTAAAAGAAAATAGCACCATTATAAATAGAATTTAGATTTGAAGCTTATCATATTCTTTATTTAAATCTTTTAAATTCATTTTATCTCCTATTTTACTAACTTTTTAGTTTGATCTTGTTCTATTGTTGAAATAGTATTTAGTAAAAAATCAAAAATATCTTTTTGTTCAACATCCATAGTCCTTTTTTCTTCTTCTAAAGTTAATTCTGATTTAAATTTATTTAATGAAGAAATAATTTGAATAGATGCAAGTGGATATCCTTCATCTATAACTGCACTTTTTTTATTTGTAAAACATCGATTAGCCTTACACTCAAACGTATATGTATTACCTTGACTAACAATTGCAACTCCCTTTAAAAAATATCCTTTTAATATACCATTTTCTCCATATTTATTTACTAAATCAATATAATATTCAATCATCTCTATATCATTCAATCTTTTACCATTAACTCTTCTAACGTGAGTACCTGGCTGAATATGATCAGGAACTCCTTCTAAAAATAATCCTTCATCTAATGCTATTGTTGGCATTTCACTTATTTGATTATATGCACTAGCTTTAATGATTGCATTTTCTATTGGATTTTTACCTGTTTCATCAACATTACATTTAATATTTAAATCTTCTAATGTAACTATTTCAATGCCTTGTTCTCTCAATTTAGTACCATAATATCTAATTTTTGCTTTATTTGTTGTTGCTAATAAATATTTCATTTTATCTCCTCCAATTTCTTTTTCAACATATAATAACGCCTTTTAGTATCTTCTATCATAAGAGAATCTCGATGAATAATTTTATAGTCATGATAATCAATTTCATTTTCAAATTGTTTGGCAGTTAAATCAACTATACTATTATTTATTAAATTAAAATAATGACTAATTCCATTTACATAGACCTTACAAATTTTACCACCAAAATAGTCATTTACTACTAAAGACGTAATTGCACACATTCCCAAATATCTATTATGATCACTCCAACAATCCTTTACTTTCGGATAACATAATTCTTTGGAATAACATATATATAACTTTTTAGATAATTTTTCTATAGACATACCAACATACCCTCACTAATTTTTCTAATAAAATTATACAATATATGGCAAAATTTTTCCATATTCCTATTTAAATTAATAATAATTCATACATTTCAAAAAACTTATAAAAATGTCAAAGAATTGATTTTTTTGTTAAAATTAAAAGCTGTAACATTACGCTACAGCTAATTGTTTAATTCAACATAACTTGTAAACCAACTTATAAATTCGTCTACACTTTTATAATAATTAACATCCTCATCGCTATTTGCATCTAATGCTTGAACAAGTTCTCCTTCATAAAAAATAGCAAAAGATGGATAATATTTAATATCATGAGATAATTCTGTTTCTTTCATATCAGAAAAAGACATCTTATAAAAACTAATTTGATATTCCTCTAAAAATTCATTTAAAACTTGCTCAAAGTTAGAAGAAGTTGCACATAAAGGTTGATAAATAAATATGGCAAAAGATTCCTTGTTTTCGACTAATTCATTAAACGTATCAATATCTAACTCTGTTATACTATTATTGTTATAGTATTTATTTTCTAACAAAAACTTTTCTTGTACATTTCCACAACCAACTAACAAGAAAGAAAACAAAACAATAAGTAATAATTTTCTCACGATTCTACCTCATGTAAGTTATTAAAATCAATATCATGATAAGTTACTTTCCAAAAATCATAAGATACAGACCCATCATCATTTATCTTTTTTACCTCTACATTATGACTTCCTTCATAATACCAGTAACCACCGACATTATAAATCTTTTCTTCATCCCAACCCAAATCAATTAACATATTCCTCATCATACCAGCATAACCGCCACCTCCACACATAAGAAATATGTTCTTATCTTTTGGAAAAAAGTATTCTAATATTTCCATTGATTCCTCATAATTTGGAGTATACTCTCCATCTTGATAAGTAAATAATGTCTTTCCCGTATAAGTATCTCCTACTTCTGATGGTAACCCAGTTACATTAACGATTAATGGATACGGAACAACTTCAAATCCCTCTATAAATCCCGATAAATAAGAATCTCCTCCAATCGCTTCATAGTTTCCTGGATCTTCAAGCAACCGCATATCACGATAAACACTATCACTTCTTCCTAAATATTGGTCAATTGTCTCTTCATTAATATTTTTATCAATTCCAAATTGTTCGCCTCTAATCCCTTCTGTTACTTCAGGTGTTGGAAGTTCTGCTAAAGTTTGATCACTTTCACATCCACACAAAAACATGCATAAAACCAATACAAAACTCATCAAAAAAACTCTTTTTTTCAACAATATCACTCCTTCATAAACCAATTATAAATCCATTGATAATAATAATCTATAAATCTGGAGTTGAAAAAACTCAACTTGAAGTTGAATTACTTTTATAATTACCTAAAATAACAATAAAATAAATTATAATTACTAAAAAAGACAAAATAAAATCCTAATTTTTTATATTTAATTAGGATTTCATTTTTTAATTAGCTAAGCTATCTGTAAAAGATTTTATATCAGCATCACTTGGATTAGAACGGAATCTTTGTCCATCTTGCCAATCACCAGTACCAGCAAGTTCTGCTAAAAGGTCTCCACTTTGTCCCAAACCAGAAGAAGAGGATGTACAAAATGGAATAACGTTTTTACCACTAAAATCATTAGCTTTCACAAAAGTATTTACTGGCCAAGCGGCAATTCCCCACCAAATCGGATAACCAATAATAACAGTATCATAACTATCCCAATTATCTACCGTTGTACTAACTAGTTCTACATCACGTAATGATTCATCATCATGTTCTAAAGATACCCGTGAATCACTATCAGTCCAATTTAAATCATCAGAAGTATATTCATCTACTGGCACAATCTCAAATAAATCAGCATTTAAATTTTCAGCTATTTGTTCTGCTACTGATTCCGTATGACCTTGAGCAGAATAATATACTACTAAAACATTACTTCCATTACTATTATTATTTCCTTCATTTTGATCATCATTTGAAGAATTATTATTTCCATTATTCACATTATTGTTGTTATTATCATTATTATTACTTGCATCATCATTATTAGATAATAATACGTATCCACCTACCCCTAATATAACAATAACAAGAACAACAAGTATTCCAATTAAAACATTTTTATTCATATTATTCACCTACCAATTCTTTTTTTCCTTTCTAACATCATCATTCTCTCTTCTTTCTACAACCATTTTATCAAACCATTCCACCATATTTGGATTTTGATGATTAAAGAATAGAGAATCACTTGAATCAAGCTTTTTAATTTCTTCCATATCTTCATCACTTAATTCAAAATCAAACACATCAAAATTTTGTTCCATTCTCTCTATATGAGTAGATTTACAAACTACAATTACCCCTCTTTGAATAAGCCATCTAAGAATTACTTGAGCAACACTCTTACCATATTTTTCACCAATCTTTTTAAGAGTCTCATTTTCAAACATGCCACTTTTACCTTCACCAAATGGTGCCCATGCCTCAATATGAACTCCATATTTCTCCATATTCTCTTGTGCTTTAAATTGACCATTAAAAGGATTAGTTTCTACTTGGTTAACCGCAGGTATCACTTTACGTCCAAATAAACACATATCTGCTAAACGATCTGGATAAAAATTAGATACTCCAATTGCTCTTATCTTACCTTCATGATATAAATCTTCTAAAGCCCGATAAGCACCATAATAATCGCTAAATGGTTGATGAAGTAATACTAAATCAATATAATCTGTTTTTAACTTTTTAAGTGATTCTAAAATAGAAGCTTTACACTTATCATATCCATAGTTATCAATCCATACTTTAGTTGTAATAAATAACTCACTTCTTGGAACGCCACATTCAGTAATTGCATCCCCAACTTCACTTTCATTAAAATAACTTTGAGCAGTATCAATTAAGTGGTATCCCACTTTTATCGCATTTAAGACACACTCCTTTGTTTCTTCCTTAGGTATTTGATAAACCCCAAAACCTAAAATTGGCATTTCTACCCCATTGTTTAATTTGACATATTCCATAAAACATCCATCCTTTCTTATCTTAATATACCAAATTAGAGTTTACTTTAGTCAAGTGTTTTTTACAATATCACATCACTTGACAACAAAACATTTATTTAGTACAATTACACTATACAACCAGGGAGTAACTCCCGGTCAAGCGTTATTTTTAATTTTTTTAAAGGAGATGTAAAAAATGCTATATTCAATGAAACAAACATGTGAAAAAACAGGACTATCTTATGACACTTTAAAATTTTATTGTAATGAAGGATTAGTACCAAATGTCAAAAGAGATAAAAATAACTATCGTGTATTTAGTGATAGAGACATCGAATGGATCAAAAGTTTATCTTGCTTAAAAAGTTGTAATATGAGTATTACGGAAATGAAAGAATATTTAGATTTATGTATGCAGGGAGAATCATCGATTCCTGAAAGACAAAAAGTTCTTGATCTTAAATTAAAAGAATTACAAAATAAAATCAATGAAATACAAGATAGTATCAACTATATTCATTGGAAACAAAACTTTTATGAAGAAGTACTAAGTGGTAAAACTAAGTATTATAGCAACTTAATACCAACAGAAAATGATGACAAATAAAGCCATCATTTTTTATGCAAAAATATACAATATCATTGATTATCGTACTAAAGTTTGATATAATATTTTTAGGAACATTTAATAGTTGGGTGGAGCCAATCTTCTTAAATGAAGGGAGGCTGTAATATGAACAAGAAGGATTTTTTAATTCTATCTTTAGTAATAATTATCTTCCTTTTACTATTATTACTATTTATAGTTTTAATATAACTCAAACATCTTGAATTAGGTGGCACCAATTTTTATTGGCAACACTCAACACGAGAATATTGAATGTTCCATTTTTATTTTATGAAGTTTCCTTCATCTATATACATTATAATATAAACATGACTAAATTGCAATCGTTTTAACGGTCAACTTCACTTTTTAATATTGCTCCAGTATAAGCATCACCAAAGTATCACATTCTCTAATTTTATTCATGACCTCTATCATTTGATCATCATGATATACTTGACCATATTGACAAATTCGATAATCACTCATTTGTAATACATCATGCTCTAAATTGCGAAGCAATTGTTCAGTATTCCCAGACTCATTAGGACTACAATTCATAAATAAGATTTTACTCATATCATTTCTTCCTTTCCAATATCATCTTACACCCGTGAGTAAGTCCTACGTCAAGAAAAAAAGTAATTTTTCCAATTACTTTTACACACTAATTGATCAAGGTGAACACAATATCAACAATAAACAAAATAATGAAGACAACCGAAATAATCCAAGGTATTTTCTTTTCAAAGCGATTAATCCAAGGTAAAACAAGATAATTAAAAATACTGGCTAGTACACCCCATGTAAGTGAAACTTCTAAACAAATATATTTTCCATAATTAAATCGCATCGTTGTATAATCCCAATAAGTACGATGGAAAATAGTTTCAATAAGCATACCACCTGCAAACTCTACTAATGTCATAAAAAGAGTAATCCCCAAATAAAACAAGATAATTTCTTTCCATTTCTTTAAATGATATTGTTTTAAAAAGCGATCCCAAACAACAATTAATAAACCACCTATTCCATAAATAAAAGTCCAAGGGCCATACAAAATTCCACTATTAAAGGTTCCATTTGCAAAATAATTTAAAGCATTTTCAAAGAAAAAACCAATGAGAGAAAAAATAAAGAAAATATTTACATAATACACATTACATCACCCTTTACTTAATATACCCATTCTGCACAATTCTAGTATCTTTTACCACAATAAATGCTTTGGGATCAATTTCTTTAATTAATTTAATTGTCTCTTGCGTATTTTTACTTCTAACATCAACAAGAATTAAATCTTTTGGCTCTTCTCGGTAACTACTTTTAAGAGAAATAATAGATAAAGCATATCCTTCCCTACGTAAAGCTCGAATTAATTTTTCATTATTTCTTTTAGTAGTAACTTCAATACTATTAACATTTTTGATAAACTTTCTTGATAAACATCCACCAATATAAGTACCAGTTGCATACCCAAGAGAATAACAAATAGGAATAAACACACTATCAATATCTGTATTAAGCGCTTTTCTGGCCGCAATAAACCAAACAAACACTTCACAGAAAGCTAATATAGGTGTAAAAATACTTTTCTTTCTTACCATAATCATCGTCCGAAAAGTTGAAATAGAAACATCAACAATTCTAGCAAAAAAGATTTCTAAACATGTAAAAAGCATAATACCACCATTAGTATTATGCCAAAATTCTTTAATTACATAACTTTTAATATTGCTAAAATAACTAAGATAATAACAACGAGTACAATTAAAATAGCCCCTAAATATTTACTTTCTTTTTGTTTTTCAAAATTTCTATTAACCGGTTCTCTTCGATATTGATCGCTAAGTAAATTTACTTCTATTTTCGTTTTATCCTTTTCTTCTTGAAATTTTTTTTGCATTTTTATCTGTTCTTCATCCATCATCGCTCCACAACTACGACATACAAATCCCGTACTTGGTAGAGCAGCACCACACTTTTTACAATACATAATCTTCACCACTTTTATTGTAAACGATAACAAGCAATTTAGTAAAGGAATTACACATCATTTACAAAAAATTGACAATTATTATTAAACAGTTAAATTTCGAAAAGCATTCCAAAGATTGTAATCATTTACAACCAATTCTATATCCCGATTAACATCATTCCCATATTCATAGCCTAAACTATGTATAACTACATCATTTTTTAAAGCAGCAATATCTAAACCAACTTCTATTTGTATATCATTAACTTCCAAAGTAACCAAATAAACAATGGTATAATTATAACCGTTATGATAAAAATAACTATATTTATAATCCACTACTTCATAATATTCATAAAATTCTTCAAATCGATTTATAAATGTCCCATCAGCATTTTTATCTCGATAAATTTCTTTTATTGCATCTAAATCTTCGTTTGCAAATGCTTCCATAAATTTATCCGTAGTCACTTTAGCAACAGTACTTGACACATTAGGAAAAGGCAAATGATATTTTCCAAACTCTATCTCCCCATAATAAAGCTCACTTAAAGTAACTAAAATAACAAATAAGAAAAAGATAATAATAGGAATAATACAGACATTTAAATTCATTAATGTTGCCATAACTCTTGAAAATTCACTGAAATGTGATAGACCATTCATCAAAATAGGGTGTTTTATAAACTTGTTTTTTATAATGTTTTACTCCATCCTCTAAGATTTCATCTGATTTTTCCTTAGAAACATCATCCATTCTTTCCCCATTAAGAAGTTCCGTTAAACTAACCCCTAACACTTCACTCAATTTTTTTAACAAAGTAATATCGGGAAAGTTAAGTCCTCTCTCCCATTTACTTACTGCTCGGTCTGACACATAAAGTTTATCTGCCAAATCTTTTTGTGTCATGTTCTTTTCCTTTCTTAAACTAGCAATAAACTTTCCCATCGCTTCATTCATAAAAGTCCTCCTTACAACCTCATTATGAATGATAACAAGAAAAAAGTAAACAAACCATTAGTTGAATAAAACAAAAAGAACTATTTCTAGTTCCTTTCCTTTCTCTTTTGTATTTTATAAGCAATATATAACGATAAACGATAAGGAGCAAAACGATTAAAGAAAAGTGTTAGCTTCATTAAGAATGTTGGAACAATAATCATTTTATGTTTAAATAATTTATCAATCGCATACTTAGCCACTTCATAACTACTTGCTTCCCTAATCGCAAAAGTTCCATGCGCTACATCATTAAACTCTGTTGAAACTGGTCCTGGACATAAAGCACTAATTGTAACATTACTTTTAGAAACTCTTAATTCTTCATTAATTGCCATTGTAAGCTTGGTAACATAATTTTTTGTGGCATAATAAGTAGCCATTCTAGGACCTGCCATAAAACCAGCACTAGAACAAACATTTAAAATATAACCAGCATCTCTTCTTACAAAATCTTGTAAAAATAACTTTGTTAAAATATGATAAGACTTAATATTTAAATCAATCATTTTAAGTTCGGTATCTATTTCTGTTTTCACAAATTCACCAAACAAACCAAATCCTGCATTATTAATTAAAACATCAATTTTTTTAGATTTCACTTTTTCATACAACTCATAATTATTTTTTTCAATACTAAGATCCATAGCAATCGTTGTAACTTTGGTATCTAACTCCTTTTTTAATTCGAGTAATCTTTCTTTTCTTCTTGCTACTAAAATCAAATCATACCCTTTTTTACTTAAAATACGAGCCATATCTCTACCAATGCCACTACTAGCTCCCGTAATAAGTGCTAACATAAGTCCACCTCTTATATATCATTCCCTGATAAGAATGAATCATACTCTTTTTTGAATTACTTCAAGTAAAGCAGGAAGCATTTGTTTCTTCCGTGATACTAAATCTGGAATATAAACTCCTTCATGAGTAGCCTTTAAATCAAAAGCATCGGCAATAATGTCTTGTGCTTGTGAGTTATAAATAACATAACTACCATTTTGATAAACATCCGTAATAAATAAAGCACAACATAAGAAATTTCCACTACTAAGTTCATCTAACTTCTCAATATATTCGTCCATATTTGCTTCTATCTCATTGAAATCCATTGTCATAACCTGAGAAATACCAAGCATATGATTACCAACACTATAAGTCTTAAAGTCTTGATTAATAAGATCATTTACACTAATACCTTTAATACTAGATGCCGCCTTAAACATTTGATACCCATAATCATCAATATTGACTTTCGCTATCTTCGCTAGTTTCGTCGCTGCAAAAATATCTTCTTCCGTAGTTGTTGGTGATTTAAAAATTAAAGTATCAGATAAAATAGCACTAAGCATTAAACCTGCAATTTCTTTTGGGATCGCAATCTTTTTTTCAACAAACATATTATAAATAATGGTACAAGTACATCCAACTGGCATACTTCTAAAATTAATTGGTGTATTCGTCCCAATTGCTCCTAAGTTATGATGATCAATAATTTCGGTAATTTCTGCTTCTTCAATACCAATTGCACTTTGGGCTAAACTATTATGATCAACTAAAATAACTTTTTGTTTATGATAATTATCAGCATTAGTTACTTTAAGAAGTCCTAAACACTCATTTTTATTGTTAATAACCGGATAATTCGTGTGTCCTTCTTTATTTGCAAGCGCTAAAAAATCAGTTCGATAATCTTTACTATTAATAGTAATTGGTTTAGAATTAATATTAATTAACCGAATTCGATTACTTAACATTACTTTATTTGCTGTTTCTAAACTATTATATTTACTGACAATAATATTAACTTTATTTTTTTCAGCTTTCTTTAACAATTTATTTGGCAAGACATGATTACCAGTTAAAACAATTAATTGCACACAAGAATCAATCGCATAATCCAAAATCTTATAACGATCTCCCACAATTAAAATATCTTTATTTGTAAGAGTAACTTCTTCATGAAAAGTCTTACTTTGAAAAGAGGCAACCATGACATTTCCTTTGATTTGTTCATCAAAACATAATAGCCCTTCTCCTTCTACACTCTTCAAAATATTCGCATAAGTAGTATCAACTCGTTCTTTATCACCACTAATTAAAAACTTAGCAATCTCTTTTAAAGTAACAAATCCTGTTAATTTTTTTGCTTCATCAACAAGTGGAACCGCCGTTACTCCTTCTTTTTGCATATGATAAAAAGTTTCATAAATAGAATCATCTTCATGTGCAATTGCCTTCTTATTATATTTAATATCTTTAATACGTACTTTGGTATCATTTAAATAATCTGGTTCTTTTACTTTAAAATAATTCATAACAAATTTAGATTCATTATTTAAATGTCCTAAAACTTTTGGCACTGTATTCTTACCAGTTTCATTTAAAAGATAAGATAAAGCAATACTAGCACAGACACTATCAGTATCTGGATTACGATGTCCAAAAATAAATGTTTGCATAAAAACTCCCTCTTTCGTTAATTAATAATAACATAAAATAAAGCAAAAAGAAAGAGAAGAATTTCTCTTCCCTTAAAAAGTGTGAGTTTGAGTTTATATGTTATTTTTCTTGTAAAGGTTTATAGAGTGTGTATGTTTAAATATTCTCTTTATCACTTCTCCTTTCATGATAACAGTATACAAAATAAATATGAACGTTTTGTGTTGATTAAAAGAAAAATATATGATTTACAAAGAAGATAGATAAAAAAAGTCAATAGAAAAGGGAAGTAAGTATCCTTCCCTTAAAAGTGTGAGTTTGAGTTTATATGTTATTTTTCTTGTATAGGTTTATAAAGTGTGTATGTTTAAATATTCTACCTATCACTTCTCCTTTCATGATAACAGTATACTAAACGATTATGAATATTTTGTGTAAATTTTGTGAATATTATAGGGTTTACATTATTTTTTTATCTTAAAATAGAAAGTTGACCCTTTTTTAGCAACACTTTTTACACCATAATCAAATTTATGTTTAGAAAGAATTTCTTTTACAATAGATAAACCGATACCAGTAGATACAACATTTCGTTGATGTTTTTTATCTTTTTTATAATATTTATCCCAAATATATGGAATTTCTTCTTTCTTAATTCCTTTACCTGTATCTCGAACTTCAAATAGATATTCTTTCTTACTTTCTGTTAAAGTAACATATACTTTCTTATCATCACCCGTATAATTAATTGCATTATTAACTAAATTATAAATAACTTGCATGATCTTACTTCTATCAGCACGAACATTTGCTTTTTCTGGTAATGTTATAATAAATTCATAATCTTCTGTTGTTTTTAAAATTTCATAACGCTTCATAACTTCATGAATTACTTCACATAAATCAAATTCTTCTATATTTAATGTATCCGCATCAGCCTGCATTTTAGACAAATCCAAAATATCATTTACTAACACATTTAATCTTTCTGTTTCTTCAATAATGATATTTAAATCTTTATCCATTTTATCTTTATCCTTATAAGAAATATCTCTTACCATTTCTGCATAAGCCCGAATCATCGTAAGTGGCGTTTTAAGATCATGAGATACATTTGCCATTAAATCTCGTCTTAATTCATCGATCTTAGATAAATCTTTTTCCACATGATTTAAAGTATTAGCAAGCTCATCAATTTCTAATACATCACTTCTTTCAAATTCTATATCGTATCTACCTTCTCCAAGCTCTTTAGCTTTTTTGGTAATATTGGTAATTGGTCTTGTTATTTTAATAGATAAGAAATAAGAAATAAAACAAGCAATAACAATAATAATCAAAGTAATATAAATTAACTGTCCTTTTAAAACAATATTAGCACCATCTAAATCTTCCAAACTAGAATAAACAAAAACGTATCCATCATCAACTCGAATTCCTGAAAGAAGTGCTTTCGTCTCAGAAACATTATTAATTAATTTAATATTCGAAGTGTCCTTTTCAGATTCCATAGCTTCATTCATTAAACTCGTAATTTGACTATTATTTTTATTTAAACCACAACCCACCATTAATGTATTATAAAGAATTCTATCACCTGAATTTAAAGAGTATTGAATACAAACACTATTATCATAGGCAATTCCTTCTAGTTCTGTCACTAATTCATCACTACTAAATTCTCGAATACTGCTAACAATACTATTCATTTTATTTTCTTGATAATGCTCATAGGAAAATTTAAATAAAATATTTTGAGAAAGAAGTAATAATAAAAGAATCGTAACACTAAAAATAATAAGATATAATAGTGTTTTAAAATTAATACTACTAACCTTTCTCTTTAGCATCAAATTTATACCCCATTCCTCGAACTGTTTTAATCACATCACGATATTTACCTAAATTATTTCGTAATGTTTTCACATGTGTGTCAACTGTTCTTTCATCTCCATAAAAATCATATCCCCAAATATTAGATAAAATCGTATCTCTTGATAAAGCAATATTTTTATTTTGCATCAGATACTTTAATAAGTCATATTCTTTCGGTGTTAAAACAACAATCTTTCCATCAATCGTTACTTCATGGGCAAGATCATCTAAAACAAGTGATTCATATTGATAAGTAGCATTTTCTTTTTTAGACCTCTTCGTAACTGCTTTAATTCTGGCAATTAATTCTTTTGGTGAAAATGGTTTTGTTACATAATCATCAACACCAATATCAAAGCCAATTAACTTATCAAATTCTTCATTACGAGCTGAAAGCATAATAAAAGGAATATCTTTTATTTTCTTAATCTCTCTTACTGCTTGATATCCATCCATTTTAGGCATCATAATATCCATAACAATTAAATCAACATCGTTATTTTTAACAATTTCAATCGCTTCTAATCCATTTTCAGCTTCTAATACTTCATAACTCTCCAAAATCAAGTACTCTTTAATAACATTTCTAATTAAAGCTTCATCATCACAAATTAAAATTTTCACCAACATCATCTCCAAATACAAATATATTATAACAGATTTGTGAAAAATAGATGAAAAAAACAACCATTAAGGTTGTTCTAATGTACAAGTATATCCTTCTGCTATATAATGACTACGTAATTCTCCATAAGCAGTTGGAAGGCCACTAACATCACTATCACTTAACGTTTGAGTTAAAGTAAGTGTCATAGTCGTATCATCAAAAGATGGAGCTCCCGTCACATTTTGATAAGTAACGCTAGAACTATTTTGATTTGCTTGTTTAAAATTTTGATAAGTAGTAGCATCACTAAATGTAAATGTATAACTACGAGTTGCACTACCTGTAAAGTTACCATCGGCAATACCTAGTCTTAACGTTTCATCATTCATCGTACAACTTAAATAAATACTAGGTTCTACTGGAACTTCATCCTCCGTAACAACTAAAGTTCCTGTTACTGTAACTTCATTACCTACTTCATCTGTTACAATAATATCAACATGATAATTACCCGTTGTTGCAAGATAACCATTAACAGTATCTGGGTCACTAAAAGCATAAGAACATTCTGTACCATCTGTACAACTGTCAATAAAATCTTCCGGATCTATTTCTGTATTAATTTGTGCAGTTACTTCTTTTAATACAACAACAGGAGCAGTTTTATCAACAATTTTAGCAGTTCCATTATAAGTATTTACTCCACAAGTAATACTAAAAGAATATTCTGCTCCAACAACACTAGTATCAGTAATATTAGAAGTATCTAAAGAACAATTTGCACTATTAATACCAGTGAAAGTTGCATAATCTTCTATATTAGTAGAAACTTCAGCACCAGCTTCAATTTCTACTTCTTTTGGTGTAACTCCAATTTTAGCTGGTTTATTCGACACATTCAAGAAAATATATACTCCTACTCCTACCGCTGCAATAAGTAAAACAATAATAATAACAAAAATAAGTTTATTTTTCTTTTTCTTTGGTTTTGGTTCTTCTGGACTCATAACCGGTGTTTGTACTAGTCCATTAGGAATTGGTGGAACCGTACCAATCTCATTAAATACTGGTGTTGTATTAAATTGATCAATTGTTTGTGGAATATCATAACTAACTGGTTCTACTGGAGCAACAGGTTCTACCGGTGGAATGGTACCACTACTCATCGCATCAATTGGTGGAACAACACCCGGATTCATAGGTTGTGCAGATTCAACTGGAGTAACAGGTTCTACTGGAGCAACAGGATTCACAGGTTGTTGCACAGAAGCATTAACACCAGAATTCAAATTGTCAACAGGAGTAGAATTTAAACTATCAACAGGTGGAACTGGTGGAATATTATTCACATTCCCTGTATCAATACTACCTAATGATACAGCATTCAAATCATTTCCATTTCCATTATTATTTGGCATATTATTATTCATACTATCTAGCCCCTTTATTATATACTAATTATATCCCATAAAAACATAAAATGCAATAAAAAATTGACAGACCATAATCTATCAATTTTCGAACTTAGCATAATCAATAACATGTAAATTCACACATAATTTACATCAAGATACTACATATGGATCAGACATAGTTCCTGAACCAGAGAATGAAACATCTGCAGAAAGATTAATAACAGGACGAACGCCATATTGATTGTTTAAACTGCCTCCACCTTGAAGAGTTGAGTGTATAGCGTAAACAGTTGCAATTGAATTTCCCAAGCCAACAAAATTATATGGCGAAATAGACCAATAAGAAGAGCCGCTATATAAATAATAATCAATATTTTCAGTTAAAGACGCACCCCCAAACATAGCTTCTTCAGCCGTGATCAATCCTATTTTAACTAAATAAAGATCACTTTCATTACTGCATTTAAGCGATGGCTGATATACGCGTATTCTATCATATGATCCGAAATTTAATAAACCAGAAGATGATCTGTAACTTCTATCATTGCAAAAGCCAGGATTACTGACTATTTTACTATCATAACTTTGCAAATTATTTTGATACCACGTATCTAACATACTTTTAATTGTACTTGATGTAGTTCCATATGTAAAACCAACATATATACTAGAATTATAAACAGTATTATAAACGCTTGTTCCAATTTGACGATCTGTAGATGATTCTCCATTCGTATGTGTACTTGTTCCATCATATATTAATCGAATTGATCCATCACCATTGATTCTTATGATCCGCCAGTAGTATCCTGCAAATGATACATAGTTATTGGTTACTGCTCCTCTAAAGTAATAACTCGTTCCTAAATTATCTTCTGCTGTCCATACTCCTTCATCTGTTGTTGCTGGTTGACTAAAATCTGGTGTACCAGAATTAATCTCATTATCTGCTAAAATCACATCTTTAGCATTTGAACTATCCGTTTCTACATTTCTTGTTACTGTATTAGATGTTCTTCCCGATCTATCAACAACTTGTACTGCAATATTATAACTTGTCCCACTTTCTAAATTATTAAATGTATAAGTATAACTACTATCTGTAGTTGTTATATCTGTGTAACTACTTCCTCCATTACTACTGAATCGATACTCGCTAATTCCACTATGGGCATCACTTCCGCTTACTGTTACGCTTATACTATTTTCGGTTACGCTTGTGCTTGTTATGTTTATTGTTGGATTTACTGTATCTACATTGTATCTCTCACTACATCCTTCTGTTGTTTGATTATATTCATCTATTACTCTTAC
>OLSM01001743.1_pt1 | contig 15371 bp, 16 predicted proteins | sample 1672721 | NCBI WGS metagenome assembly OLSM01 (sample SAMEA3136717, study PRJEB25190) | human gut metagenome | reverse complement strand
AATGTATCCCGGGAGCAGTTTGCCCAAATGCTTTACAACTACGCCAAGTATAAAGAGCTGGATCTCTCGAAAACAGGTGACCTGACCAAGTTCTCCGATGCAGGCAGCATCAGCCCCTGGGCGACCACTGCTTTGAGCTGGGCCAATGGCAACGGACTGATCAACGGCCACGAGGACACTGGCAAGATCGATGCCCAGGGTACCACCACCCGTGCCCAGGCAGCCAGCATCCTGATGAATTTTGATAAAAACCTGGTGAAGGCGGAGTAAAACCGTCTGCTGTGAAAAAGCCTCGACGCCCTTTGGGCGCCGGGGCTTTTTTGCTTCTTGCGGGAAGGGGAGAAATTTTTTTTGTAAAAGTATGGGATCCCCTCTTGACAAAGGGAGGGAAGTGGAGTATGGTATATACATGAACAATCGTTCATATGAAAGGATGTTGCGGAATGGCCCAAATAAAAATTGACCCTCAAGGGGAGTTCATTTTTGCCCACCAGGAGATCGTGGAGCGGGTGAATCAAGCCATGCCCCCGGAAGAAACCCTGTATGATTTGGCGGAGCTTTTTAAAGTATTTGGCGATTCCACCCGCATCAAGATCCTCTATGTGCTGTTTGAGTCGGAGATGTGTGTGTACGATATCGCCCAGTTGCTGGGGATGACCCAGTCGGCTATCTCCCACCAGCTACAGGTGCTGAAGAAAAGCAAGCTGGTGAAGTACCGCCGGAAGGGGAAAACCGTGGTTTACTCCCTGGCGGATGACCATGTGCACACGATTTTTGGCCAAGGTATGGAGCACGTCACCGAGTGACCTGCTGTTTCTGCTGCAAGCCGCCTCAGCGGGGAAAGCCCCAGCGGCAATTCTTGGGAGAAGGATTTGAGAGAGATGACTAAGAAAGAAAAGACCATGCTGGTCCGGGTAGCTGTCAGCGCGGTGCTGCTCATTGCCGCCATGTTGATCCCCTATGAGGGAATATGGCGCTTCCTGCTGTTTTTCCCGGCCTACTTCGTCATTGGCTGGGATGTGCTGTGGCGGGCCATCCGCAATATCGCCCACGGCCAGGTGTTTGACGAAAACTTCCTGATGGCGCTGGCCACAGTAGGCGCATTTTGCACCGGCTTTTTTGGCCAAGGGGAATATCCCGAAGCGGTGTTTGTCATGCTGTTTTACCAGGTGGGGGAGCTGTTCCAGGATCACGCGGTGGACCGTTCCCGGAAGTCCATTGCCGAGTTGATGGACATCCGTCCCGATTATGCCAACGTGGAGCAGGGTGGCAAATTGGTCCAGGTGGACCCGGAGGAAGTGGCTGTAGGGGATGTGATCACAGTAAAGGCCGGGGAGCGGGTCCCTCTGGACGCGTGGTGCTGGAGGGCACTTCTATGGTGAACACCTCGGCTCTCACTGGGGAGAGCGTTCCGCGGGAAGTGTGTCCTGGTGACAATGTGATCAGCGGCTGCATCAACCAGACTGGGCTGCTGCGGGTGCAGGTGACCAAGGTGTTTGGCGAGTCCACGGTGGCCAAGATCCTGGACTTGGTGGAAAACTCCAGCAGCAAAAAGGCACGGGCCGAAAGCTTCATCACCAAGTTTGCCCGGTACTATACCCCCGTGGTGGTGATTGGCGCCGCGGTGCTGGCCTTGGTGCCGCCCCTGTTTGTGGGCAACTGGGCTGGCTGGATCGAAAAAGCCCTGATTTTCCTGGTGGTTTCCTGTCCTTGTGCCTTGGTTATCTCCGTGCCCCTGTCTTTCTTTGGCGGCATTGGCGGGGCCTCCCGCCAGGGCATCCTGGTGAAGGGCGGAAACTATTTGGAAGTCCTGGCCAATACGGAAATGGTAGTTTTTGATAAAACCGGCACCTTGACAAAGGGTGTTTTCAACGTCACGGCAATCCATCCTCAGGAGTGTACCGAGGGCAGCCTGCTGGAAATGGCCGCCTTGGCGGAGAGTTACTCTGACCATCCCATTTCCCGTTCTTTGAAGGAGGCCTATGGCAAAGAGCTCGACGAAAGCCGGGTGGGCCAGGTGGAAGAGCTGTCCGGCCGAGGGGTGCGTGCCCAGGTGGACGGGAAAACTGTCTGTGCGGGCAACGATAAATTGATGGATTCCATGGGCGTAAAGTGGCGTCCCTGCCACCATGTGGGGACCATCGTCCATGTGGCAGTGGATGGCCAGTATCGGGGGCATATCGTCATCTCCGATGAGGTGAAGGGCGATGCCAAACAGGCCATCGCTGCCTTGAAAGCCCAAGGGGTCCGGAAAACGGTGATGCTCACCGGCGACACCAAAACCGTGGGAGAGGCTGTGGCCCGTGACTTGGGCTTGGACGAAGTGTACGCCCAGCTGCTCCCAGGGGAAAAAGTGGCCAAGGTGGAGGCCCTGTTGGAGCAGAAATCCAGCAAAGGGAAGCTGGCTTTTGTGGGGGATGGCATCAATGACGCCCCCGTCCTTTCCCGGGCGGATATCGGCATCGCCATGGGCGCCTTGGGCAGTGATGCTGCCATCGAGGCCGCCGACATCGTTTTGATGGACGACAAACCTTCGAAGATTGCCCTGGCCATGCAGATCTCCAAACGCACCTTGCGGATCGTCCGGCAGAACATCGTGTTTGCCCTGGCGGTGAAAATCGTGGTGCTTGCGCTCACCCCCTTTGGGCTGTCCAATATGTGGGAGGCCGTTTTTGCCGACGTGGGTGTGATGGTGATTGCAATATTAAATGCTTCCCGGGCCTTGAAAGCGGGAAAGAAATAATTTACAATACAGTGGGTACCCTGAATAGGGGAAGGGTCAGCCTGGGGGAAGTTCCTGTGGGGGAACGCCTCCGGGCTGATGGCAACCGGAATGAAAGGAGAAGGCAGTATGCTGGAACTACAACATATTTCCTGGACCGCCCCAGGCGGCAACCAGGTTTTGCGGGATGTGAGCCTGACCATCCCGGAAGGGAAGCTTACGGTGATCACCGGGCCCAATGGCGGGGGAAAGACCACCTTGGCCAAGATCATCGCGGGCATTGAAACGCCGGACAGCGGCAAGATCTTTTTGGACGGTCAAGATATCACAGAGCTGGATGTGACCCAGCGGGCCAAAGCGGGGGTCAGTTTTGCCTTCCAGCAGCCTGTGCGCTTCAAGGGGTTTACCGTGCGCCGGCTGTTGGAACTGTCTGCCGGGCAAAAGCTCCCCACGGACAAGCTCTGTGAAATGCTGGGCCGGGTGGGGCTTTGCGGCCGGGAGTATATCAACCGGGAGGTGGATGCCACCCTTTCCGGCGGCGAGATCAAGCGCATTGAGATCGCCACAGTGCTGGCCCGCCACACCAAGCTGTCCCTGTTCGATGAGCCGGAGGCTGGCATTGACCTGTGGAGCTTTGCCAATTTGATCGACGTGTTCCAAAGCCTGCGGGGCAAGCTGCATGGGACCCTCATCATCATCTCCCATCAGGAGCGGATCTTGCAGATTGCCGATGAGATCGTGGTGATCTCCGGCGGCACTTTAAAAGAGATGGGCCCGGGGGCGGAGATCTTCCCCCAACTGATGGAGGGCAACGTCCAGTGTGACGCCTGCGCCAAGAGGGAGGCGGTGTTTTCATGAAGAGCGTAACGGAAGAACTGCTGAAGCTGGTTTCCAGCTGGAACGGCTCCTTTAAAGGGGCCTTCAATATCCGGGAGGACGGCGGCTGTGCAGGCCGGCAGTCCACGGAGCACATCAAGATTGACACCAAAAAAGACTTGCCCGGTTTGGATATCCACATCCTACCCGGCACAAAAGGGGAAACGGTTTCCATCCCTGCCTGTGTCACCCACGGGGACGTGGACGATTTGGTGTACAACGACTTTTATGTGGGCGAATACGCCGATGTGACCATTGTGGCCGGCTGCGGCGTCCACACAGAAAACGGGGAACCTGCCCGTCATAACGGGATCCACCGGTTCTTTTTGGAGAAGGGTGCCCGGGTCAAGTACATTGAAAAGCACGTGGGTACCGGGATCAAGTCCATTGACCCTGTCACCGAGTGCGACCTGAAAGAAGGGGCCGTTTTGGAGATGGATACCTCCCAGATCGGCGGGGGGGGCCGCCCTACCCGCACCACCAAAGCCACCTTGGGCCCCAAGGCCAAGTTGGTCATCCGGGAGCGCCTGCTCACCGAGGCGGACCAGCAGGCCCACACGGACTTTGAAGTCACCATGAACGGGGAGGGCTCTTCCACCGACCTGGTGTCCCGTTCCGTGGCCCGGGGCAATTCCTACCAAGCCTATCGTTCCAAGATCATCGGCAACGCCCCCTGTGCGGGCCATTCGGAGTGCGACGCCATCATTGCCGACCATGGCCGTGTGGACGCTGCCCCGGAGCTTTCCGCCAATGACGGCGACGCTGCCCTCATCCACGAGGCGGCTATCGGCAAGATCGCCGGGGAGCAGATCATGAAACTGCGCACCTTGGGCCTCACGGAAGAGGAAGCCGAAGAAAAGATCGTAGAGGGGTTCCTCAGCTGAACACCTGGAAAAATACAAAAAAGAGGCTGTTGCGCTGTGCAACAGCCTCTTTCGCTTTTTCTTTACAGGTTTTCGATCACAGGGGCGATGGTGTCCAAAAAGGCCTCTTCCCCAAGGGTGTTCAGCTTGAAAAAAGTCCCCTGGCTGCCCCCGGCGGTGATGGCGGAGAGGAAGTAGCTCCCCTGGCTGCCTGCCAAGGTCAGGGTGAGGCTGACCCGGTTCCCTCCGGACCAGCTGTAGCGCTCATACACCCGTACAGCGCAGCGGAAATCCCCTTGGGCGAAGTCACTGCCGTCTTCATAGGAGGCGGACATACTGCCCTGGAGCACCGCTTGGTGGAGGGAGTTCAAAATGCCGTCAAAGTTGCCGTGGACTTGCCTTTCCAATTTTGCCATAAAAATTCTCCTTTCGGGCTTCTTCCCAGATGGAGGCTGCCAACTGTGTTTTTATGTAAAACACTTTCCACAAGTGTTCCCAACCGTTAGGCCACCAGCAGCAAGAGGGTCCCGGCCGTCAACAAGGCCAGCCCTCCGCCGGATTTCGCCGAGAGCCGCTCCTTCAAGAAGATCCCGGAAAATGCCACTGTGAACAGGATGCTCAGTTTGTCAATGGGCGCCACCAGGGAGGCGTCCCCCATTTGCAGGGCCCGGTAATAGCACAGCCAGGAGAGCCCGGTGGCCACTCCGGACAAAACCAGGAACAGCCAGCTTTTCCCATCAATCCAGGCAATGCCTTTCTGTTTTCCCTTTGCCAGCACGATGGCCCAGGCCATCACCAGCACCACCACTGTGCGCAAGGCCGTCCCCAGGTTGGAGTCGATATTTTCCACACCCACTTTGCCCAGGATGGTGGTCAGGGCGGCAAATACTGCGGAGAGCACCGCGTAGAACATCCATCCGTGGCCCTTGGGCTGGGGGATGACGCTCTCTTTTTTCTCGATCATCAGGAAGGTGCCCACGCCAATCAAGGCCATGCAGCCCACTTTGCCCCAGGAAAGGCTTTCCCCCAGCAGTAAGAACCCCAGCAGCATGGTCAACAGGATGGAGCTCTTGTCGATGGGTGCCACCTTGTTTACGTCCCCCATCTGCAGGGCCTTAAAATAGCAGATCCACGAGGCCCCGGTGGCAAGGCCGGACAAAACCAGGAACAGGTAGGTTTTTGGGCTGATGGCCCCCAGGTCCGGGACGCCCGCTGTGAGGAATGCCATGAGCCAGGCGAACACCAGCACCACAATGGTGCGCAGGGCCGTAGCCAGGTCGGAGTCCACCTGTTTCAGGCCGATCTTTGCCAAAATGGCAGTGAGCCCTGCAAAAGCTGCAGAGCCAAAAGCGAAGATAATCCACATATTACATCATTCTTTCTAGAAGAGTCTGTTCCACGTCGTTTAAAGAACAGAACAGGCCTTTGCCAGTTTGGGCAGCCATCTTTTCCAAAAAGTCCGGGCCAAAGGGATGTAAGCAGAGGCAGTTGAGAAGCCCGGACAGAAAGACAAGACGGTTTTCCCCTGCAAAGAGACGCCACAGCGAAGGTTCTCCTTGGAGCAGTTCAAATGCCAAGGGCCCCAGTTCGTACCAAGGGGGAGCCAACCGGGCATCTGCCCAGTCCAGGAAAGCCAGAGCGCCGTTTTCTCGGATTAAAATGTTCTCCCCAGTGACGTCTCCGTGGGTGAGCACCAGCTGGCCCAAGTCCATGTTTTTTACCCGCAAGAGGATTTCTTCCCGCAGGGAAGTGGGGAGTTTTTGCAAACGGGGGTTTTCTAGCGCTTGGGCTTTCAGGTCGCCGGGAGGAAACGGCCCCTCTGCCGGCCGGTGAAGATTTCCCAAGATGGTTTTCAAGGTTTCCACAAAGCGGGCGCGTTCCGAGGAAGAGGCTGTTTCCAGCCAGGTACCGGCCTCTTTCCCTGGTATATAGCTGGTAATCAGGTAATAAAAAATATACCGGTCTTGGATGGTCCCTTGGGTCACAAGGTCCGGGCAGGGAATCCCCCAAGCAAGAGCCTGGTGGCAGGCGGCCGTTTCTGTGGAGAAATCCAGCGCGGGGTTTTCACCTGCTTCTTTGGGGTAAAAGACCTTTACCACCAGGTTCCCGCACCGGAAAACACCATTGGTGCCGGGGGTAAGGGGAGAGAGGGGCTCCCAAGGCAGGCCCTCCCGGCGGAATATTTCTTTAACTAAGGGTTCAAAGGTAGGGATTGACTGGTATATCCGGCCCCAATCCTGCCAGCTTTCCACGGTTTCTGAAAAATACATGGGTTCATCCTTCCTCAAAGTCCTTGTACAGCAAGCTGGGCTGGATGCCCGTATTGTTTTGATACTTGCCGCTTTGATACAGGTCGTAGTCCCCTCGGATGTCGTGGTAGTAGATCTGGCAGATCTCCACCCCAGGGTAAATGCGGATGGGCTGCACGCAAAAGATCTCCAGTGTCCAGTAGCCGGCAAAGCCCACATCCCCAAACCCGGCGGTGACGTGGATAAACAGCCCCAGCCGTCCCACGGAAGACCGTCCTTCCAACATGGGGACAAAGCTTTCTGTCTTGGTGAACTCTTGAGTCCGGCCCAGGTAAAGCTTGCCCGGATCCAGCACCAGGCCTTCTTCCGGGATGGTCAGCTGCTTCACAGGGTTGGGCGTTTTCATGTCCAGCAGCTCGTTTTCATAGACCAGCAGCTGGTTGTGCAGGGAAAGGTTATAACTGTTGGGGTTCAGGCGTTTTTCGTCAAAGGGTTCAATGACGATCTCCTTGCCCATATGCTTCTGGATTTCTCGTCCGGAAAGAATCATGAAAGGTCCTCCTCTTACAATGGAAAAGTCAAAACCGCTTTTCAAAGAAAGCAGTTTGCCCACAGTCCCCCCAATAGGGTGGCACCCCAAGTCCCAGGGACCCTAGGGCTCCGGATAGGACGTGTTTTCCGATTTCATTTTCAATCATAGCACACGGGGAAAACCAGCGCAAGGAGTGTTTTCAGTCCAAACCCTTGCCTTTTTGACGTTGATACTGTAGAATAATATAGTTGTAAATGAAACTTTTTAGGAAAGGCGGAACATCTGTGGGATTTCAAGAGAAGATCCGTCCCTACTTGGGGGACAAGGCGTTTTACAAAAAAGTGGTAGCCATTGCGCTGCCTATCTCCGCCCAGAGCCTCATCACCATTGGCGTTAACATGACCGATACCGTCATGCTGGGAAAGCTGGGGGAAACGGCCCTGTCTGCGTCGGCGCTGGCAAATCAGTTCATCAACATTTTCCAGATTTGCTGCATGGGCATTGGTATGGGGGCTTCGGTGCTCACTTCCCGCTTTTGGGGGATGCAGGATAAGCACTCTCTGCGGAAAGCCATCACCATCATGTTGCGGTTGTGTTTTGTGTTTGGGTTGGCGTTCACTTTGGCCACGATCATCACGCCGGAGGGCCTCATGCGGATCTACACCAACGACCCCGCTATCATTGAAGCGGGCGCCAGCTATTTCCGCTGGTCCATTCCCTGCTATTGGCTGCTGGGATTTTCCCTCACCTGCACCATCGTGCTTCGCAGCGTGGGCCAGGTGAAGTTGCCTTTAATCTGCTCCATCTGTGCGTTTTTCGTCAATGTGTTTTTTAACTACGTCTTTATCTTCGGCACCTTTGGTGCGCCCCGTATGGAAGTGGCCGGTGCGGCCTTGGGCACCGTCATCGCCCGTGTGTTCGAGTTTGCCTTCATCTGCGGGTATTTCCTCTTTGTGGATAAAAAGATTGCCTACCGTTTGAAGTACTTGGCCATGAAGTGCGGCGACCTTGTGGGCGATTACCTGCGTATCAGCATCCCGGTTCTGGTCAGCGATACCCTGCTGGGGCTGGGCAACAGCGCCGTGGCCATGGTGATGGGCCGTGTGGGCGCCACCTTTGTGGCAGCAAACTCCATCACCACCGTGACCCAGCAGCTTTCCACCGTGTTCATCCAGGGCATCTCCAACGCCAGCTCCATCATCACGGGCCACACCCTGGGCCAGGGGGAATACGACAAAGCCCAGCGTCAGGGCTTCACCTTCCTGGGGCTGGGGGCTATCATCGGTGTGTTTGCCGGTTTGCTGATCATGGTCATCAGCGGTCCGGTGATCTCCTTCTATGACATCACCGAGGAAACCAAAGGCATTGCCGAGCAGTTGATGCTGGCTGTGGGCTTTATCGTCATCTTCCAGTCTATGAACTCCATCCTCACCAAAGGCGTTCTCCGGGGCGGCGGTGACACAAAGTTCCTGATGATTGCCGATATCCTGTTCCTGTGGGCAGCTTCGGTGCCCCTGGGCGCTTTGGCTGGCCTTGTGTGGCATATGCCTGCCTTCTGGATCTACACCCTGTTGAAGATCGACCAGATCATCAAGTCTGTGTGGTGCGTGTTCCGGCTTTCCAGCAAAAAGTGGATCAAGCGGATCGATTCCCACCAGTGATGGGAAATCCTCCGGGGATGCAGCCTTCTGTTGTCCCAAGGCCTTGCTACTTTATCCCCTGAAACGGAAGAACCTACGCAAAAAGCTCCCTCCCCTGTTCTGGGGCGGGAGCTTTTTTATGTTGGCAGTGGATGGGACCACTGCCCTTTAAAATTCCATCTTTTTGTAGAAGTACAACGTCAAAAAGAAAGAAAGGATGTACAGTGCCACAGCCACAATGCTTCCAACAGTGACCAAAACCATGGTGTTTTGCTGGAGGAAGTCAAAAGCAGATTGGATCCCGGCGTCAGTCCAAATCCCTAACCGGTTGAGGCCGAACAGTATGGCAATGGGAAGGAATACCATCAACATAAAGACTACCACCACCATGTTCTGTCCCAACTTCAAGCACACAGGGATCATCACCGCCTGGATGAACCAAGTCAGGCACAGGAAGAGGGGGTAACTCCAAACTGGGAGGGGGGAGCCGGCAGCCCAGTTGTTCACAACGATCAGCAGGTTCATCAGCACAACACTGAACATTCCGCTGATGTATTTGGAAAGCACCACCTGGGTCCGGCTGATGGGGGAGGCGCATACAAATTTGTTCCAGCCGTTTACTTTATCATAGTGGATGGAGTAGGTGGGGACCATGCTGCCCACGGAAACCAGAACGCCAATGGAAGGCCCCAACATTTCCTTTTGGCCAATCACGAGATTGTACAGGAGAAATACCAGCGCCATAAACCCGGTGAGCATCAGTTCCTTTTTGGCTGTGTAAAAATCTTTGTACAGTAACCCTAACACGGTACATTCTCCTTTCTCAAAGGGCCTTTTTGCCCTTGATGCTGTACAGCATAATGTCGTCTAATGTGGCGCTTTCCACAGGGAACCCGCCCGGCATCCGGTAGCGTTTCACCAGAGCGGTCACCCCAAAATCGCTTTTCCGGTAGCCAACCACAGCGTTTGGCTCCAGCTCGGAAAGCTGTTCTTGGGTGCAGTGGTACAGGCCGTAGGTTTCCAGAAGGGTGTCCTTTTCGCCGCTCATCAATACCTTCCCTTGATGGATAAAAGTGATATAGTCGGCGATCTTTTCCAAATCCGCCGTGATGTGGGAGGATAAAAACACGCTGTGGCGTTCATCTTGGATGAAGTCGTAGAGAATGTCCAAGATGTCATCCCGCACCACAGGGTCCAGGCCGGAGGTGGCCTCGTCCAACAGCAGAAGCCTTGCCCCGTGGGACAGTGCCACTGCCAGGGAGAGTTTCATCACCATGCCGCGGGAGAGCTCCTTCACTTTTTTCCCCGGATGGATGTCAAACCGCTGTAAATAATGGGCGTAAGCAGTGGAATCCCAGTGTCTGTACATCCCAGCAAGGGATTTCCCCAGTTTTTGGGCATTCATTTCTGGAGGGAAGAATCCCGAGTCCAGCACCATGCCCACTTCTTCCATCACGGAGCGGTCGGCGGCTGGATCTTTTCCCAGCAGGCGGATCTCCCCGCCGTCCGGCTGGATCAGCCCCAGCATGGCTTTGATGGTGGTGCTTTTGCCGGCGCCGTTCTCCCCGATAAACCCCATGATGCACCCCAAGGGCAGAGTCAGGCTCACGCCGTCCAGGGTGAATTGTTTGTAGTGTTTGCGCAGCCCGCGCAGTTCAATGGCGTTTTCCATAGGTATCTCCTTCGTAAAAGATTACTCCTCCCAGAGCAGGCCCAGGGTTTCCAGAAGCTCCTCTTTCCCCATGCCGCAGAGCTGGGCGGCCTTCACCGCCTGTTGCAGGTGCTCTTCCACCTTCCGCAGCTGTTCCTCCTTGAGAAACTCTGTGTTTTTCCCTGCCACGAAGCTGCCTTTGCCGGTTTGGGAATAGAGAAAGCCTTCCCGTTCCAGCTCTTCGTAAGCGCGTTTCGTGGTGATGACACTGATCCGCAGCTCCTTTGCAAGCAGCCGCATGGAGGGGAGGGCGTCCCCTTCTTTCAGCTCCCCGCTGATGATCAGCGCTTTTACCTGTTCCACGATCTGTTCATAAATGGGCTTCCCACTTTGGTTGCTGATGACAATATGCAAACCAACACATCCCTTCCGCCGCGTTTCCCTGGGGCGGTCCGTTCCCCAAGGAAGCACAGCAACATTTCTTCGCGTTGAAATATTGTATATATACTATATACACACTAGTAACACTTTGTCAAGGGTTCATTTAGAATTTTTCTTTGCAGAATGTTGCACAATGGGGGAGGAAAAAGAAAAGGCCCCGCCGAAGCGGGGCCAATGGAAGGATGGCTCAACTGCCAAAAGTATTGATGACTAGATGAAGCAAAAAGGGGGCGTACGCGTTTTTGCAGCGCCACCGCAGCAGCCCGAACACAACACCCAACGCCAGCCCTGTGACCACTTTCCAAAAAAGGATGTTTGCCACATCTGCCCCGGGAAAGAACAGTGAAGTCCGCCACAGCACGGTGTCAGCATATCCCAAGTGCCAAATCCCAAATAGCACGGAGGATACTAGCCAGGGGAACGGGCCTGTGTGCAGGAGTTCCAATTGTTTCCAAACCCAGCCACGAAAGAGCAGTTCTTCCAAGGCAACGGTCAGGATGGCTCCATAAACCAGGGATAACAAAGCTTGTGGGGAAGTGTTCTGGGTGATTAGAGGCGTGGCAATGAAAAATGCGCCAGCCAAGCCGGAAGCGATCCCATACCCTTTGTGGAAGTGTTCAGGAAACAGGGAGAGGGACACGCCCTTTTCCTTGACCCAGATGCAGAACACGCAAAGTGCACCCAGCATCCAGCCAGCACTGCAAAGGGTGTCGGCCCAGACCGTGCGTTCTACAAAGGAGAAGACAAGAGCCTTGCTGGCAATCCGCAGCAGTTGAATGCCTGTCAGCAGGGCCAGAATTTTCAAAAGGGTTTTCCATGTCTGCGGGATGTTCAAAGAGAATTCCCTCCCAACTTCCAGATTATGTCTACTAAACATACCAGAAGGCCAGGATGCTGTCAACGTCCTAACTTAAAAGGGGGGAGGGCATCTGCCCTCCCCCCTGGGGGTTTTATAGGCCAAAGAAATCCAATGCTTTCTGAATGAACAGGTCCCAGAAGGCCCATTCGTGGGCAAACCCGTCAGCCTCTTCAAAAGTGGCGGGAAGCCCGATCTGCTGGGCGTACTCCTTAAAGGCAACGTAGTTGGGGTACAGGAAATCGTCGGTGCCGCTGCAGAAGTACAGCCGGGGGAGATTCCCTTCCTGGATCAGCGCCGGCAGCTTGTCCCACACGTTGGCAGGAGATTGGAGGTACCCCTCCATGCCGCCAAAGTTGTCCATCAAGTTCCGGGTGCGCTGGTTGAAAGCGGCTTGGTCGCCGGTGGCGTTGGGGTCCAGCTGGATCTTGTGGAGATCGTTGGGCGCGCAGGAAAGCACCGCCGCCGCGGCAAATTTTTCCGGCCGGCCTGCCACGTACTGGAACACGCCCCGGCCGCCCATGGACAGCCCGGCAATGTAGTTGTCCTCCCGTTTGCTGGAGGCGGGGTACCAGTTGTGGACCAGGGGCATCAGCTCGTCAAACAGGTAGTCCCAGGCCCGGTACCCCGTGCCGAACCCCGGCCAGTTGAGGTAGTTGGAGTTCAAGCCGCTGGGCATCACCACGATCAGGTCCCTTGCAGTGGCGTACCGCTCGATGCTGGATTTCCGCACCCAGTCGGTGTAGTCGCCGAAGGTCCCGTGGAGCAGCCAGAGCACAGGGTACTCTTTCCCGTTGGCGTAAAAATTCTCCGGTGTGGTGCCATGGGGCTTGTCCGGCAGGATGATGGAAACGTCGGTGTTGTTGCCCAGGCATTCGCTTTCAAAGTTCAAGTGGACCAGTGCCATCCTTTGCGCCTCCTATCCAAACTCAATCGCTGATGTGCCCGGAGCTGACCCCTTGCCGGGCGTCGTCCAGGGGCAGCCACTTCATGGCCTTCAGGATGTACTCGTCCCAGAAGTACCAGTCATGTACGCCGGGGCCCTCTTCATAGGTCAGGTCAAAGCCCAGGTTTTGCAGGTGGTCCCGGAACTTACGGTTCACGGTGATCAGGCCGTCTTCCGTGCCGCAAGCCATGTAGAACTTGGGTTTTACCGGCTGGGAGGCCACTTTTTCCGCCAGGGCGAAATAGTCCATGTGGCTGCCCTTCACTTTGTCCAGGTCGCCGAACACGGATTCGTAATACCCCTTGTTGGTCATGAGGAAATCCGTGTACTCCTTGTGCTCCGGCAGGGAGTCCAGAATCAGCGCGGAGGACAGAGCGCACACAGCCCCAAAGGTTTCCGGGTTTTGCAGGCCGTTGACAATGGCCCCAAAGCCGCCCATGGAGAGGCCGCCGATGAAGGTGTCCTCCCGCTTGGTGGACAGGGGGAAGGTGCGGCGGGTAAAGTCCACCAGCTCTTTGCCAATGTAAGTCCCGTACAGCCGGCTGGCCTTGGGGTTGTCCACGTAGAAGCTGTTTTCCCCAGCGGGCATCACCACCGCCAGGTTGCGCTCCAACGCCCAGGCCTGTACCCGGGTGCCGCATACCCAGTCGGTTTCATTGCCGAAAATGCCGTGGAGCAGGTACAGGGTCTTGAAGGGGCCTTGGGGCAGAACCCCGTCGGGGCCCACCATTTTGTCGGTGGGGAGAACCACTTGGATGGGGACAGGACGCCCCAAGGATTTGGACATGAAATCGCAGCGAATCAATGCCATAAATGCGCACTTCCTTTTCTCGTTTTTTATACATTTTACTCTATTATAGGGGATTGCCCCCCACATTGCAACAGAATTTTTTGTGCAGCTTTTCTTGATGGAACTTGCAAAAACCTGCCGTTGTGTGCTACAATGGGTGAAATCGTTTTTGGGGCCAGGGAGCCTGTTTCCGGGCCATTTCCCCCCGATCTATCATCCGATCCAATGAGGTGTGTATATGAAACCGTTGATTGCCATTGTTTCCCTTTACGATGAAAAGCTGGAAAGCTATTGGATGCTGCCCGGTTACGCCCAGGGTTTGGAGGACGCAGGTGCTTCCCCGGTGATCCTGCCCCTCACCGCAGACGAGGAAACCCTTGCCCGCTATGCCCAGACCTTTGACGGCTTCCTGTTTCCCGGCGGCCACGACTTGGACCCGGCCCTGTATGGCCAGTCCCCCACGGAGAAATGCGGGTTGTTCATCCCCCAACGGGACGAGATGGAAAAGCGCTTGTTCCCCTTGGCACTGGAAACCGGCAAGCCGCTGATGGGCATTTGCCGGGGCATCCAGCTGTTCAACGTGATGCTGGGCGGCGATCTTTACCAGGATATCCCCACCGAATGCCCCAGTGAGGTGGAGCACCATGAAACACCCCCTTATGACAAGGTGGCCCATCAGGTGGCCATCCGGGAGGGAACCCCTCTGTACAGTGCGGTGGGCGTCACCCAAATGGGGGTGAATTCCTACCATCACCAGGGGATAAAGACCTTGGGCAAGGGCCTGGAAGTGGCCGCCACTGCCCCCGACGGCATGGTGGAGGCGGTGTATTTGCCGGATCACCGGTTTGCCTTGGCAGTCCAGTGGCACCCGGAGTTTTCCCGGCTCTCCGACGAGAACAGCCGGAAGATCTTCTCCGCTTTTGTGGAGGCTTGCCGGCAAGGGTGAGGAAAACTCTTTGGCGATTTTAACCGCTAAATCAAAAAAGCAATTCCGATTTTTGGGGGAATCCCCTTTTTTGCAGGAGGCTTGGCCAGCTTCTTGCAAAATTCCCCGTATGTGCTATAATTCTAATAATGAGGCCGCATGAGGTGACAGCCCCGGCGGTTTGTGAAAAGGAAAGGTGTTACTTATGCAGGAAATTAAAATTGAATTGACAAAAACCCCGAAGCAAAAGCCGACGGACCAGTCCAAGCTGGGCTTTGGTAAAATTTTTACCGACCATATGTATGTCATGCCCTATGATCGGGAGCATGGCTGGCACGACCCCAAGATCGTCCCTTACCAGCCCATCACCCTGGAGCCCTCTGCCATGGTGTTCCACTATGGCCAGGAGATGTTTGAGGGCCTGAAGGCCTATCGCGGCGAAAACGGCGAGGCCTATCTGTTCCGCCCGGACATGAATGCCAAGCGAGCCAATCAGTCCAACGACCGCCTGTGCATCCCCGAGATCCCCGAGGATGACTTCCTGAATGCTCTCACCACCCTGGTGGGCGTGGAAAAGGATTGGATCCCCACCCAGCCCGGCACCTCCCTGTACATCCGTCCCTTTGTCATTGCAACCGACCCCTTCCTGGGCGTGCGGCCTTCTGATACCTACCTGTTCATCATCATCCTGTCCCCCTCCGGCGCTTACTACGAAAGCGGCCTTGACCCGGTGAAGATCTGGATTGAAGACGACTATGTCCGGGCAGTCCGGGGCGGCATCGGCGAAGCCAAGACCGGCGGCAACTATGCGGCCAGCCTGGCTGCCCAGGTGAAAGCTCACGACGAGGGTTACTCCCAGGTGCTGTGGCTGGACGGCGTG
>OLSM01001742.1_pt1 | contig 15378 bp, 14 predicted proteins | sample 1672721 | NCBI WGS metagenome assembly OLSM01 (sample SAMEA3136717, study PRJEB25190) | human gut metagenome | reverse complement strand
TCAACTCGCTCTTTAAATTTTAAAAGATTATTTGCAGCCTCGTCTATATATCCAGCTCCAAGTTTTATTTCTATTGCTCCCCATTTTCCACTACTTGTTCTAAATATAGCATCTACTTCAAAGTCTTTTTCATCACGATAAAAAGTAATGTCACCACCATAACTTTGGGTATATATCTTTAAATCTCTCATACAAAGAGATTCAAACATAAAGCCAAAAGTATTTAAATCCATAATTAAATCATTTGGTGTTATTTCAAGAATTGCTGTTGCTATTGATGGATCAACAAAATATTTTTTTGATTTTGTTCTAAGTGCATATTTACTTCTAAAATTTAGATTAGTAGCATTAACATTTTCAATTACAAATAATTTTTCAAGTGTATTTAAATAATCAGTTAAAGTAGGTCTAGAAATATCATCATCAAAATTATTTTTAACATCTCCTTCAATAGTTGAATTAGAAACTGACGTTGAAATATTTCTGGCCAGACTTCGTAATACATTCTGCATTTTTTCTGAATTTCTTTCTACGCTATCTACTTTCTTAACTTCTTCATGTATTAGAGATTTCACATATTCTTTTGCAAATCTATATTTGGCACTATTTTTTACTTCAATTGATGCAGGCCAACCACCTCGTACAATAATACTTGCCAAATCTTCTAATGATAATTTTGAAACTCCAGAAATATCTTTTCCTTCTAAAACATCATTAAATGAAACTTCTCCCGTTGATTCTTTAGACTCATATAAACTCATAGGGCGCATTAATACTCTTGATATTCTACCAGTTCCTGTGTGCATTGTTTCTCCTTCACTTGGTTTAGCAGAGCCTGTTAAAATATATTGTCCTTTTTTTCCTGAATGATCAACATCGGTTCTGATTGAATCCCAAACTACTGGATACATTTGCCATTCATCAAACATTCTAGGTTTTTCACCATTTAAAAATAATGATGGTTTGGTATTTTTTATTTCGTCATATTCTTGCTTTCTATCTGGATTTTGAAATTCAATTATACTTTTGGCATGATGTACTCCTGTAGTTGATTTGCCACACCATTTACACCCTTCAATTAGTACGGCTCCCATAATCTCCATCAATTCGTTTATTTCTGAATCAACTATTCTTGGTAAATATTCCATCATATTCCTCCTTTTTCTATAATTATACTATTATTTTACAAAAAAAGCAATTTTTATTTTACATTTTGAGAAACTTTCATTTTACATTTTGAGAAAAAATTACTTTACAAAAAAGGAAATTGGGAACTGATGAAAATTATGGCCTATTTATATTTTTGATTGTGTAATATACTTCTAAGTTTAATAGTAGTTCATCTACCTTTTTGACAACATCGTCAATTAAAATTCCCTCTTTCATATCATCACCGCGATCATCATATCATATGTTTTACTTTCTTTCATCCTATTCGACAAAACTTGTCAAAACTTCTTAAAAAATACTATTTTCCATAAATTGGCAATATTTTGAGCTTATTAATGTAGAATTCTTAAAAATCATTCTTTTCTCATGTAATAATTACTTGAGGTTATGTTATGGAAAAAGAAAGAAATTTAGCTTCCGTAGAAGAAAAAGCTTATTTAATTAGAATAGAGAAAGGATTAACACAGGGGCAAATGGCTCAACTTTTGGGAATATCAACTAGTTATGTTTCTAATTGGGAAAATGGGTATAATGAAATTACAATTGTTTTATTAAATAGAATTTGTAATGTTTTTCATGTTAATTTTGATTATATGATGGGATTTAGTAAAAAGAAAAATAATCGAGTAATAGAATTGAGTCAAATTGATAAACATTATCTGGGAAAAAGACTAAAAGAAATTAGAAAAAATGAAGGTTTGACACAAGAGAAAATGGCCAAAAAAATTCATACTTATCGTTTTTTAATTAGTGATTATGAAACTGGAAGAAAAAGTATTAGTACAGCTGATTTAAAGCAAATTTGTGAAACATTTGGTTATAGTGCTGATTGGTGTGTTGGAAAAACAAATCAATGTATTCGCTATAAACCAGTTAAGAAGATGAAAGCAAAAGAAATGAAAGAAATGATTTCTAATTAAACAAAAAGAAGCATAAGCTCCTTTTTAGATATTACTCTTCGAAATCGTTAATACTTATAATATTAGATTGAGATCGAAAATAAAATATGTACTTAAGTAATACCTGTAGTACATATTTTTATTTTATTCGGTTATGTAGCTTTTATTAAACCTCTTTTTACCAGTTTAATTTAGTATATATTCATACATATTGTATTTAATAATATTAGCACTTAAGGTAAAACGATTGGATACTAAATTGTTCATGCTTGTTACATATTCATCAACATTGTCTAGTTCTACTCCTTCTTTTAAAGTAAATTTACCATTTTTATAAGTACCATAATCGCTTACCCAACTGCGATTAGAGAATATGGCGAGTCCTGGAGTATCACTTAAAATATCTTTTCCGACAATTAACCTTGAATCATATTCAACACCAAATAAATTTAAAAGTGTTGGTAAAACATCAATCTGACTACCTACTTTATCTACTTCCACCGTTTCCATTTCGCTATTCCAAATTATAAAGTTGCTTCGATTGACTTCTACAATTTCGTCTCTTTCATAATCACTTAATTCATTTATCTCATCTATTGTTAGTGTGTATGGATAATGATCTCCTACTAAAGCAATGACGGTATCTTCTAGTATTCCCGCTTCTTCTAAACCGTTTATTAAACTTTCTAGGGCACGGTCTAGTTCAATTTGCGTTGCTAAGTATGCTTTTACATTATTTGAGTATGGTAAATCACGAACTAAATCAATATTTTTAAGGGCAATGGAATTTCCGGTTGAATTATAAGCATAAGGAGCATGACCAGATACCGTTACATAATAAGTAACAAATGGTTCATTATTTTGATATAAAGGAAGAGTTGCATTAATCATGTCAACATCGCTTGGAAGCCAACTACAATTAATTAAATCTTCCATACCATTTCCACAACCCATATAGGAAGTAAAGCCTAATGTTTCCATTGTCTTTTGTCTACTATAATAAGTATAGGTCCAGTTGTGATAGCCATTTGCGGTATATCCAAGAGGAGTAAAAGCATTTCCTAAGGCATAAGAAATCGTTGGTTTATATTTTTTCCAGTCTGATAAGATTGATTGGGTAGGAATTAATCCTGTTGTTGCTTGAAATTCACCACCTGTTGTACTTAAAAATACCGGAGAATAAAAGTTATTAAAGACAAATCCTTCATGACTTAACTTGTATAAAGTTGGGGTTAATTCTGGATCAACAGCGATCATGTTAAACCCTTCAGCAAGTAAAAAGATTAAATTTTTTCCTTTAAACATTCCTGTATATTCATTTTTATTTGTTGGTTCACTATTTTGGAAATAAGTAAGCATACTTTTGATGGTTTCGTTTGATTCATTTGCTATTAATTCATCAAAATTAATCGTTATTTCATTATAGGTAACTTCCTCCGGTTCATCTGGTTCTTCCTCCTCTATTGGTAACTCTGGTTCATCCGTAGTTGAAAGTTTTTCTTCAAAGCCAAATAACACTCTTTTAATATCTAGTCTTGTATAGGTATATAGGCCAAATGTTTCAACGGTTTTAATTTCGCTATTTACATTGTAATATAGATTATAAGCTGAATAAGTACTATCTTTGCCAATAAACAAACAGAATAGAGAACTAATCCAAACCACTAATGTTAAAATAAAGGTTATGATTATCCACTTTAAACTCGCCCTTTCAAAATTAATATGTTTGTGAAAAATAATTAGTAGAATTAGTGGTAAGAAATATAATAATACAACCCAACAGTTTTTTAAGATTACATCAAAAATAATATTGGTAAAATCAAGAGCATTGCTTGCTAAACTTAAGGTGTTAAAGGAAAAGATGTTGCTAAATAAACGGTGGAAGAAGAATTGGAAACAGTAGTAAAATATTAATAGAATACTTATGATGTATGTTAATATTTTATTTCCTTTTTCTTTAAAGATATTCGTTATTAAATATAAAATTAAAATAAAGGGAATACTAAAAAGAAAAGTGAAAAAGATGCCACCTATACTTTTCGTGACAAAGATCTTTGTTAATATTTCTAAATATAAAACTAAAAAGCTTAAATAAAAGATGACATTTAACTTCTTTTTCATACATTTCACCTTAATCTTATTATATCAAAATTTTGAAATTTTAAAAGGAAAAATATCTTGTTTTTTTGCTTTTGATGTATAGTAATGTCTATTATGAAAATTCTAGACTTTTTCTTATTTTATTTTGCAAAATATCTTTTCAAATAGTAATTGTATGTTATAATGAAATTGGAGGTTAGGTTCATGAGTTTAGAGTTACAAAAAGTGCAAGAGGAAAAAGATAAATTGCAAAGAGAGATGCAATTATTAAATAAACAGTATGCGTTTTATAACCAATTTCATTATAATGAATCCTTAGGAAATGCAATTGCTTATTTAATTGGGGAAATTGAAGGCATTCGGTGTGTTTGTAAAAAGCTGGTTTGTGAAATTCCCGAACATAAAGAACTTGTTAAAAGAAAATTACCAGATATGCCTAAGAAGCAATTGGTTCCGAAAAGATTCTCACGAAAAGTTTATACTTATATTGCTATTATGAAAGAAGAAGCAGCACAAGAGAAGGTTCAATTTTCAACTGCTATCGAAATGAAAAACTTTCTAAATCAAACTTGTCTTGCTTATACTGATCATTTTGGAATTTTAAATCCTCAAGATTTAGAAATTCATTTTCCTTATTTAAAAATATTTTTTCACTTATTAAATGAATGGCGTTTTCAAACAGGAAGAGCTACTTTAGATGATGAAGTGATCGAAAATGTTTTGGATGCTGTTATTCATCATTTTATTGTTCAACATAGTTATATGCATTCTTCTATAACAAGATAACTTATCTTGTTTTTTTGTTAAAACGTTCGCTTGTGTTTCTATTCTTTCGGTGATAGAATATAGATGCTATATTTAAGGAGGGCTCTTTATGAATGATTTTCTTGAATATCTATTTGTGACAGATCAATTGGATGAAGTATTTTGGGGAAAGAAAAAAGAGGAACAAGAAGATCCACTTATATTAAAGAGATCTCTTTCTCATAATATTTCCAAAGATGAAAATAATAGTGAAGGTGAAAAAGATGGCAAGTAAATTTCAGTTAGTTTCTAAATATGAACCTAATGGTGATCAGCCTCAAGCGATTGAAAAATTAGTTGAGGGAATCAAAAGCGGAAAAAAAGAACAAGTTTTATTGGGAGCTACTGGTACTGGTAAAACTTTTACGGTTGCTAATGTCATCAAAACCGTGAATAAGCCAACTTTAGTTTTAGCTCATAATAAAACTCTTGCTGGACAACTTTATTCTGAATTAAAAGAATTGTTTCCAAATAATCATGTTGAATACTTCGTTTCTTATTATGATTATTATCAGCCGGAAGCATATGTTCCTTCTAGTGATACTTATATTGAGAAAGATGCATCTATTAATGATGAGATTGATGAGTTAAGACATAGTGCTACAAGTGCTCTTATTAATTATCAAGATGTCATTGTTGTTGCTAGTGTTTCCTGTATTTATGGTATTGGTGAGAAGGAAGAATATGAAAAATCGATGCTTGTTTTAAATGTTGGACAAAATATAAAACGAAATGATATTATTAATCGTTTAGTCGATATGACTTATGAGAGAAATGATTTAGATTTTCATCGTGGTACCTTTCGTAGTCGTGGTGATATTATTGATGTTATTCCTGCAAATGAACATGCTCATGGAATTCGGATTGAATTATTTGGAAATGAAATTGATCGGATTAGTACTTTTGATCCGGTAACAGGAGTGATTGTTAGTGATAAAAAAACAATCACTATTTCCCCTGCTTCTCATTTCGTTACTAGTCCTGAAAAATTAGAAGAAGCCATTCGAAGAATCCAAGCAGAACTAGATGATCGTCTTAAAGAGCTTAAAAGTGAAGGAAAGCTATTAGAAGAACAAAGACTTAGAGAAAGAACAAATTATGATATTGAAATGCTTAAAGAAACTGGATTTTGTAACGGGGTTGAAAACTATTCAAGACATCTTGCTCTACGTGCGGAAGGTGAAACTCCTACGTGTTTAATTGATTTCTTTCCTAAAGATTTTCTACTTGTTGTTGATGAGTCTCATGTTACTTTGCCACAAGTTAGAGGGATGTATAATGGAGATAGGATGCGGAAGCAAACACTTGTTGATTATGGATTCCGTTTACCAAGCGCTTTAGATAACCGTCCACTCAATTTCCAAGAATTTGAAAGTAAAATTAATCAAGCTATTTATGTTTCAGCTACTCCTGGGGATTATGAACTTGAACATACTCATGGAGAATATGTCGAACAAATTATTCGTCCAACTGGTTTACTCGATCCAACTATTGAAGTGAAACCAACGGAGGGCCAAATTGATGATATTATTGCGGAAATACGCGATCGTATCGATAAAAATGAGAGAGTTTTAATTACAACACTTACAATTCGTATGAGTGAAGAATTAACTAATTATCTTAAGGAAATGGGTATTAATGTTGCATACTTGCATAGTGAAATTAAAACACTGGAACGTCTAAAAATTATTAGAGAACTTCGTCTTGGTGTTTATGATTGTGTCGTTGGTATCAACTTGCTTCGTGAAGGCCTTGATATTCCTGAAGTTAGTTTAATTTGTATTTTGGATGCAGATAAACAAGGTTTCTTACGTAGTGAGAGAAGTTTAATTCAAACGATTGGTCGTTGTGCAAGGAATGCAAATGGACATGTTATTATGTATGCAGATACAATGAGTGAAGCTATGGATGCGGCGATCAAAGAAACTGCCCGTCGTCGAGAAATACAAGAAAAATATAACGCGGAACATCATATTATTCCTAAAACGATTTCGAAAGAGATTAAAGAAGTTGTTTCTAATGAAATTGAAAATAAAGCAGAAAAGACAAAAATGTCTAAAAAAGAAAAGGAAAATATTTTGGCAACACTTGAAGATGAAATGCGAGAAGCTGCTAAAAATCTTGATTTTGAACGAGCTATGGAATTAAGAGATATTATATTTGAAATGAAAAAATAATTATTTTAAAAGGACTCCGTGGAGCCCTTTTTTTATTCACCAAAAATTTCAAATATTTCACTTAAAAAAGATTCTCTTTTATGAGTTTTTTCCTCTTTCTTTTCTTTGGAAGTCTTTTTTTCAACTTCTTCTATTCTAGATTCTTCTTTTTCCATTAATTTTTCTAATTCACCGCGATCTAACCAAATTCCACGGCATTCAGGACAATAGTCTATTTCAACTCCCTTTTTTTCAGACATTAATAATGTTACGTCTTTACAAACTGGACATTTCATATTTTTTCCTCCTTTGTAATATCATTATATCAATAACCATTAGAAGTTAGCAATCATTTTTTATTGATAAAGAAGTGATTAAAGGCAAAAGCGATTAATCGATGGAAAAAGCGACATCCTACGTTAAAGATTAAGAATAATATTCCTTTTAAATAAAACATTTTTAATATTATTTTCATGAAGGCAAATTTTATTTTAAGCTTTAAAATACATCTTTGGTACACCCAATTATTCTTTTTTTCTATGGCTTTGGCACACATTTTCCCGGTGTGTAATCCATATCTTAAGCCAGATAAAGTCAGAGGGTCACAAGCGCCTACAGCATCACCAACATAATAAATGTTTTTGTTTATGATTCCTTTTCTCATACCAATTGGGGTAAATGCTCCTTTTAAATTTTTCGTATTTGCATCTATATTTAATTTATTTAAATATTCTTTCATTATTTGATTGTAATTTAATTTTGGATTATAAACATCAGTTAAGCCAATATTAGTTATTCCTTTATAAGTACTTACCCAACCATAGCCATGAGGTGTAATACCAAAATGAATTTCGATGCTGTCTTTTCTATTTGTCTTTTCTATTAATTGCATCGCTATATTCTTTGGTTTCTTTTTTTGATATTTACTACCATATCCAGAAGTGCCATCAGCAAAAATGAGATAATCATATGTAAAAATTTCATTATGATTTGTCTTTATTTTGTTTTTATTTTGGTTATGGTAAATGATATGGGTATTTTCTTTAATTGCAACTTCCTTTTTCTTGGCTAATTTAAAGAAAGCATGATCTAATTCAACACGATCAATTTTTTTGTTAGTAAATAAGAACTTATTCACAATTTTTTGCTTTCCTTTATATTTATAAAATATTTTAAAATCTTTAATTAAACTATAGTGACATTTATCAATATTTAATCCTAAAGATTCATATTCTTTTTTGGTTTTATTTGTGATATAACCGGCACAACATTTGTATCTTGGAAATGTTTTTTGCTCAATTACTAATATATCTTTTATTCCATTTTTTAATAAATTTAAGGCAGTTGCTAGGCCAGAAGGTCCAGCGCCAATTATGATTACTTCATAGTGTTTGTCCATAAAAATACACCTTGTCTAATATTATATCATTAATATTCTCTTTCAAATCAAAAAAACATATATGACTTTACACATATGTTTTATCTATATTTTTATATAACACTTTTCTTTTATGAATTTTTTATTCTTTTTATTCATCATGCGTTTAAAAATGTGAAACATTTTTTGATTTATTTACACATTTTGTTTCACATTATTTTTCAATAAATTGAATGGCAATACCATCGGGGTCCTCAATCATAAATGATTTGCGATTTAGGTCGCCAGTATAAATTTCTGGTTTTTGGTTTAATTTTTCGGCTATTAATATTGCTTCCTCAATAGATGATACTTGAAAAGCAAAATGATGAATCCCTATTTTAGCTAAATCACTAACATAATTATTTTTAGTATTTTTAAAGCAAAATAGTTCTAAGGTTGTATTTTGTCCTTTCATAGTTGCCCAGTCATATTCTTCATCGTGAAAAATATTTTCTAACTTAAATTCTAGAACCTGATAAAAGTCAATACTTTTTTCCAAATTACTTACCGATATTGCGATATGATCCAATTTTAACATAAAATTTCCTTCTTTCTAATTACATTATACTATATAATTAGGAAGTATATAGGAAGTATTACAATAAAGTTAAATGATTTAATCTTTCAAAATTTAAATATCTGATGTCACTTTCGTCTTCAGAATAAATAACAATTACAAACCATTTACTATCATAAACAAATATTTCTAAAGGAACTATGATTCTTTCTTTTTTTGTTCCTTTACTAAAATAGGTAATCCTTATTTTTCTTTTTTCCTTTATTGCTTTACTAATTAGGTTATATTTCTCTAAATTTTCTTTAGACATTTTTAGTGAAGATGACTCTTCTTTTTGAATATTCAAAAATATTTTGTTTCTAAGTTCTATTAAATTCTTTTTTTGATTTATATTAGTTGCTTCACTTATTAAATCATCTAATTGTTTCACATCTTTTTTCGAAAAAGTAATAGTTGGGATACTTATTTTTTGATTTATCACATAGCCACCATATGGTCCCCTTATTCTTTCAATATAAATTCCAGCCATTTCTAAGTCAGCAATATAAGTTCTTATCATGCGCTCACTTGTTTCTAATTTTAAAGCTAGGTCTTTCGCACTATACTTTGTGCCACTAGAAAGTAATTTTAATACCATTAAAGTATTTGATATTTTTGACATAAATTCCTCTTTAAATAAAACTTTATTTTAAAAACCCTTTTATAATTACTTCTTCAGCTTCACTCTCATTTAGACCTAGAGTCATTAATTTATTTAGTTGTTCGCCAGCAATTTTTCCTATGGCAGCTTCATGAATTAAATTTGCATCCATATCTTTGGCATAAATCTCAGGTATTGCTTTTACTTGGCCTTCTTCTTTCATAATTGCATCACATTCTACATGAGCATAACACTTGGTGTTTCCGGTAATGTTTGATGCAAATTCTTGATAAGAAGAACCTTCCGCAACACTTCTACTGGTGAGGTGAACACTTGCATTTTCACCGTTTAAGTCAACCACGAATTCGGTTTTTGCCGTCCCACTTCCCGTTGTCAGTATTTTTTCAGATATTTCTAGAGTGGTATTTGCTCCTAACTCAGCTTTGGTGATTCTAATTGTGTCATCAACGCCTTTTATTTGCACACTATCCATGGTCATCGAAGAAGAATCTTTCATATAGATTTCAGTGGTTGGATTTAATATTTTCTTTCCAGATCCTACTCCTTCACCATAATGCTTTTCGACATATTTTACTTTGGCACCTTCCTCTAAATAAAAGCGATGAATGCCGTCATGTTCTGAATCTTTGTGTTTATCATTGTGGATACCACAACCAGCGAAAATAATGACATTTGCATTTTTACCAATATGAAAATCATTATATACTACATCAGTTAAGCCACTTTCGGTGATGATCACAGGAATATGAACGATACCAAAAAGGGTATTTTCTTTGACATAAATATCAATTCCACTTTTATCATTTTTTGTTATAATATCAATATAAGAATTTACTTTTCGTTCAATACTCTCTCCATTTTTACGAATATTATAAACCTCAGCCTCTTCTGTAAAAGAATCACTCACTTCTTTTAATAGTTCTTTATCTGTTTGATTCATGATTACCTCCTTTTGGACAGTCAAAATTTAATAGGCCAGTTAACAGAGTATCCTTGGTTCCTACGTCTTTAATTTTTCCCGCTTCTAAAAGAATAATAACATCGGCGATATCTAAAATTCGCTCTTGATGAGAAATGACAATTGTTGTCCCCTTCTTTTTCGTTCCAATTTCTTTAAATATTCCGGTTAAATATTTAAAACTCCATAAATCAATGCCTGCTTCTGGTTCATCAAAAATAGAAATGTTTGGACATCTAGCAATAATCGTTGCAATTTCAATCCGTTTTAATTCACCGCCTGATAGTGAATTATTTAATTCTCGGTCAATATATTCTTTAGCACATAGTCCGACTTTGGATAAAATATCACAAGCATCTTTTTTATTTAATTCTCTTCCGGTGGCAATTTTTAGGATATCATAAACGGTTAAGCCTTTAAAAGTAATAGGAGTTTGAAAAGCAAAGCCAATTCCTAATTTTGCTCTTTCATCCACGCTTAAGCTCGTTATATCTTGGCCATTATAAAGAATGGATCCGCTATCGGATGTTACAAGTCCCATAATTATTTTAGCAAGAGTTGATTTTCCGCTTCCATTAGGACCGGTAATACAATAGAATAAATTATCTTCTAATGTTAAATTTATATGATCTAAAATGATTTTATTATCTCTTTTAAAACTGATATCTTTTAATTCTAGCATATTTTTCCTCTTTCTATGAGTTTTGACTCACGTTAATTATATTATTACCACTTTTAATTGTCAAGAATATCGATTTTTATTGGCATTTATTCCAGTTAGTGATATAATTAGCTTTAGTCAAGGTTTATAGGAGGTGGATGCATGAAAACTTATAAAGCTAATTTACCAAAAGGTGTTAAAAAAACATTTGCGAGAAAAAAAGGAGTTAAAGTTAGACTTATTAATAAAAATTTAAAGAAGAATAAATAAGATTGAACATTTTGTTTGATCTTTTTATTTGATATGTTATAATAATCGCTAAGAAGGTGTTTATATGAAAAAAATGTTTGCCTATTTACTTAGTTTAGCTTTTTTACTTAATGCTGGTGGTCATAAAAGTAATAACAAAAATCAAGAGAAAGAAGAAAGTACTGTTATTACAGACGAAAATAATATATCACAAAATGAAGATGTAATGATTGATGATAATGTGGATCATTCTGACATTTTAGAAACTCACGAAACAGAAATTACTATTAGTGCTGTTGGAGATTGCACACTTGGGAGAGATGATCGAGGAAGTTATACTTACTCACTTCCTTATTATTTAGAAATTAATCACAATGATTACAGTTATTTTTTTCGAAATGTTTATGATATTTTAAGTCAAGATGATTTAACTATTGCTAATTTGGAAGGACCACTTACCGATTCTACTACGCGCTCTCAAAAACAATTTGCTTTTAAAGGAGATCCTAGTTATACAAATATTTTAACAGAAGGTAGTGTGGAAGCGGTTAATCTAGCTAATAATCATACCATGGATTTTGGCAAGGAAGGATATGAAGACACAATCCAAGCTTTAGAAGATGCTCACTTATCTTATTTTGGAAATGGTGTTTATGATATTTTAGATATTCAAGGTATTAAAGCTGGTTTAGCCGGAATTAAGGGATTTAGTGAAAGTGGAGCAAAAGCAGAAATTGATCAAGCTAAAAATTATTTTTTGCAAAATCAAGTAGATCTCATCATTTATAATTTTCATTGGGGAATTGAAAGAGAATATAAACAAAATCAAACCCAAGAAAATATTGCTCGGTATGCAATTGATTATGGGAATGCTAATTTAGTCATTGGACACCATCCTCATGTTTTGCAAGGAATTGAAAAATATCATGGCGTTTATATTGTATATTCTTTAGGTAATTTTGTTTTTGGCAGTAATAAAAATCCTAGCGATAAAAATACGATGATTATACAAATGCATTTTACTTTTCAAGATCAAACATTAACAGAAACAAACCTTACTTTAATACCAGCGACTTTATCTAGTACGATGACTACCAATAATTATCAACCAACACTTGCTGATGAAAATACGGAACAACTAATACTAAAAAGAGTTTTAGAAAATAGTACAAATTATGAATTTAAAAACTAACCAATAAGGAAAACTTTTGGTTAGTTTTTTGTTAATAAATTGGCAAAATATTGGTTTAATTTATCATTTCTAGCTAATAGTGGACCTATTATGGAAGTAGCATAAAAATTCTTATAAGTAAATCCTTCCATTTGGGTGCTATGATTACCAATTCCTTCATTGATATTAAAAATGATATTTTTGGTTGTTTTGATTAAATGATTGGTATTTTGGAATCCTTTAATATTTCCAGTACATAAAGAAGTAGTTGCATCGACATCGTGAACTTCTCTTTTTTCATGATATTCTATTTCATAAAAATCAAGAAAATCAAAGATGCTAATTGCATTTCCAGTCGCAAGTAGTATTTTATCACTTTCAATATAGTTTATTAGTTCTTCTTTATATGGTAACAATCGTTTTTTTACGTCTTCTAAATATTTTTCGCGTCCACTTCCTATATAAATAAAATCATATTTTTCTAATTCTAATTTTGTTTCTTTATCAATTAAAATAACTTTATATTTTATGTTTTGTTTTTCTAATTCGTAAGTTAAAGCTTTTAGATTGCCATTTTCACCATATAAAGCTAGTTCATAGGGATAAAGATGGGCAATGGTTATCATAGTGTGTCCTCCTTAAAAGTACTTTCAAATGGTTCCATATAATCAAAATTTAAGATACCATAAATCATCTTTGCTTTGCTTGCCTCAACACTTTTTTTGATTTCACTTAAAGAGTCAGCGGTTATAATTTTATCTTCCGGTATTCTTGCTAGTAACAAACGTTTTTTGATGTTTTCTTTATCGATTCCTACAGCATATATTTTATTTAGAGAATCATTATTTAATAGTTCAAATTCAATGTCATATAACCAGGATACATCAAAATGATTGTATCTTCTACTAATTTCTTTCCAACCAATTACTACATCTTTTAGTTCTATATCTAAATAAACTTTATAAACACATTGATTATAAGTAGTTGCATTTTCAGCTTTACAATTTAAGGCTTTATATCGTTTATTATTTTTTACGAATTCTATATTTTTATTATGATTATGGTTGTTGATACTTTCTATTATTTTATCTTCTTCTATTCCTATTTCTTTTAGAAAAGTAAAACTTGCTAAGGTGTTATAAGCATTAAATAGCATATCACCACCAATACTTACTTTTTTATTATTTACCACTATTGTTCCTTCTTCTAAATCCAGTGTATTTCCTAATACAAGTGGCTCTTCCCATTTAAAATCACAATTTGGACAGTTATATTTTCCTAGGGTTTCAAAATGATAATAATCATATTTTAACTTAGCTCCACATTTTGGGCAATAGTAAGTATTTAGATTTTCAAATAATTGGTGCTGATAAGTATATTTACTTTTAGCAATTCCAAAGTGAATATTTTTGTTTGGTACATCTAATTCAAAATGACGTAGAAAAGGTTCATCTACTGTTGTAATAATTGTTGTATCTTTGGGTAATTTTTTTTCAATTTCACTTAATATTACATCCACATGATATTGTCTTGGCGGTTGATCTTTGGTTAAATTTGTTACGATTAAATAGTTAGGATTAATTTCTGCAAATACTTCTTTGGTATATCTTTCATCTACTTCTAATATTAATACATCTTTTTTTATTTTTCCAAATAAATTACAGTTTTTGATACAAGTGGTTGTTACTCCATATTTTAAGTTAGAGCCAGCATTGTTAAAGCAGGTGCAATAGCCTTGATCGGTTAGAACATCATTAATTAATTTAGCAGTACTTCCCTTACCTGATGAGCCAGTTACAATAAGTTTAATTTCAGGATATTTTAGCTTGCTTAAAATTTTTTTATCTACTTTCAAGGCTAGTTTTCCTGGTAAGGAACTACCTCGATGAAGAATTTTTCCAGCGAATAGAGTTAATTTTCCAATTATAATACTTAACGTTTTCATATTATCACCTAACTAACTATGTATTTATTTTATCATTTTTTTACATACTTTTAAACGTTAATTTGACATTAAATTCAATTTATAGTACTATTTACTTAGAAAAATAAAGGAAGTGAGATTTTTAAATGTGTGGAATTGTTGGATATGTAGGTAAAAAAGAGGCTATTTCTAAACTAGTAAAAGGCCTAAAAACATTAGAATATCGCGGCTATGATTCTGCGGGAATTGCTTTGTTACAAAGTGATAAAGTTATTGTTGTTAAAGATAAGGGTAGAATAGCTAATTTAGAAGAAAATCTAGATTATAATAGCTTAAAAGGAACTATTGGTATTGCTCACACAAGATGGGCTACACATGGTATTCCTTCAAAAGAGAATGCTCATCCGCATATGGATCAAAATGAACATTTTGCTGTTGTTCATAATGGAATTATTGAAAATTATTTAGAACTTAAAAATCAATTGATAAAGGAAGGATTTTCTTTTCAGTCGGAAACAGATACAGAAGTAGTACCGATGTTAATGGAATATTACTATCAAAAATATCAAGATGTTATGCAAGCTTTTCAATATACACTAAAAGATTTAAAAGGAAGTTATGCAATTCTTATTGTTAGTCCGCTGGTGCCAAATACTATTTTGGTAGCTAAAAAGAATAGTCCTCTAGT
>OLSM01001737.1_pt1 | contig 15408 bp, 12 predicted proteins | sample 1672721 | NCBI WGS metagenome assembly OLSM01 (sample SAMEA3136717, study PRJEB25190) | human gut metagenome | reverse complement strand
CCACCGGGTGGTATACTGGTCCGCCAAAGCCCAACAGCTGCAATGCCTGGAACTGGCGGGGCAGGAGGACTTGCTGCCCCTGTGGCAGGAACTGTTGGCTGCCGGGTGCCCTGCACCCCTCCCTTCTCTGGAGGATGAGGCACTGCCCCCGGGGATCTCCCACGGGCTGTACCTGTGCTGCAAACCCCAAGGCCCCATTGTGGGGGCCTTGGAAGCCCACTACCCCGCCGCCCATTTCACCCTGCTTCGCGCCTGCTCCCAAGGGGATGCCTCCCCCTGGGGCGGGCAGATCGTCCTGCAGCCCGGGCAGATTCAAAAGGCCCTCAACGGGCTGACCCTATAAAAGGAGGTGCCGCCCTTGGCCAAAAAAAGACAAGCCCCTGGGGAGCGCGCCTCCCTGCTGGACAAGCCCCGTGTCCTCTACGCCGAGCCGGGGTACTTGTCCCAAGGGCTGTTTTACGGGGTCCTGCTCCTCTTGGGCAGCGTGGGCTCCCTGGGATGCTTTTTCGGGGCCTTCCAGGTGCCGGTATCCCCCTGGCCCGCTGTGGCTGTGGGCAGCGTTTGCCTGCTCTTTTTCCTGGTTCTGTTTTTATGGAAGCGGCCCTCCTGGGTGCTGTCCTTGGTGGGCATCGTCCTGTGGGGGGCGGCCGTGTGGTACTTTTTCCCGGACCTGATCCAGGGCTGCGCCCACACGGTCAACCTGGTGCTGGAAGCCTACGGGAACAAACTGGGTATCACCCTGCCCCAGCTGGCCGCCGACACTGCCACTCTCCGGGAGATCCAGCGGCAATGCACGGTGTTCTGCTGCCTGTTCCTCTTCCCCTACCTGTTCTTCCTGGCATGGGTGCTGGTGGGGCACAAAAGCGCCTTTGGGGCCTTTTGCGTCACCGGTTTTTTGGCCTGTGTGCCCATGCTCATCTCCCTGGTGCCCCCTGCGCCCTTCCTAGCAGTGCTGCTGGGGTTTTGGGCGGTGATGCTGCTGTTTTCCCCCTCCTTTGGCAAGCGCCACCGGCTGTTGGAAGACCATGGCAGTTTCCACGCCACAGGCAGCGGGTTGGCCCGGCCTCCCATGCTGGCCCTGCTGCTGGCGGGAGCGGTACTGGCCTTAGCCGCCGCTTATGGGCTGGCCCCCTATTCCACCTATGAGCGCCCCCAGATCGTCACCGACCTGCGCAATGGGTTTGCCGACGGGTTTGGCATCCAGGAGGCCATGCGGGGCGGGGTGGCCAGCAACAACAACCGGGTCAATTTGAGTTCCCTGGGCACCCGTACCTACACGGGGGAACCGGCCTTGCGGGTCAAATACGACTGGACAGCTGCCCAGGGCGGCAACGCCACCTCGGCCGGGGCCACCAACTTTCAAAAAGACTACCTGAAAAGCTTTGTGGGCAGCGTGTACACCGGCACCAGCTGGGAAAGCCTCTCCCGCCAGGACCAGCGGGAGCTGGAGGAGATCTTGGAAGGGATGCATCCCCAGACCCTGCTGGACCAGTTTTCCCAGACGTTTTTCCCGGACACCCAACAGCAGTACCAACTGACTGTGGAAAACCTGGGGGCCAACCCCCGGTGCGTCTACGCCCCTTACGGCCTGATGGAGGACAGCGTGGACCAAGCCACTTTGGCCTTTGACCAAGACGGTTTTTTGCGTTCCAACCAGTTTTTCAGCGGCACGCCTCAATACAGCCTGCAAGCCTGGGGATTGACGGGCTCTCTGCTCTACTACCCCGCCCGGGTCCAGGAGGCCATTCTCCAGGGCTACGCGGCAAGCAAAGGCGTGGACTCCTCCCAGGGGGATTCCTGGTACCAAGTGGACGGCGTAGAGGACGTGATCAGCCAGCTCACCTCCAGCCTTTACGATGGGGAGGAAACCCAGCCCCTGGAGAACTGGGACCTGTGGAAGATCCCGGAAAACCTGGTGCAATACCTGACCCCGGAACAGCAGCAGTTGACCGCGGCGGTGGAGGACTACAACGACTATGTCTATGAGCACTACACCCAGCTCCCCGAGGAACTGAAAGCCCGGCTCCAGGAGTATCTTGCGGAAAACCACCTCTCCACCTCCGCTTACTATGGGCCATACATGGACGTACAGCTCAACCAGTATTACCCCATCAACATGGTGGCCCAACAGATTGCCAGCACCCTGGCGGCACAGTGCACCTACACCCTGACTCCTCCCACCATGCCAAAGGGGGAAGACTTTGTAGAGTACTTCCTCTTCGAAAGCCATCAGGGCTATTGCGTCCACTTTGCTACAGCGGCTGTGGCGTTGTTCCGGGCCATGGACATCCCCGCCCGGTATGCGGAAGGGTACGCCGTCCCTGTGGTCGACGGGGAATGGGTGGACGTCCCCGACTACAATGCCCATGCCTGGGTGGAGATCTACTTGGGGGGCATGGGGTGGATCCCCGTTGAAGTGACCCCCGCCGGGCCGGACGCCCCTGCCGCCACCGACGACGCTCTGCCTATGGCACCCATAGAAACCACCCCCACTCCCACGCCTACCCCCACGCCAGCGCCCACAGCCACTCCTACGCCGACACCTTCGGCTTCCCCGGAAGCGCTCCCCAGCACCCAACCGGAAAGTTCCCTGGCACCGGCCCCAGAAGGCTCTGGACCCTCTTCCAGCGATGCGCCCACAAAAGCCCTCCGGTGGCTGGCGCTTTTGGGGGGCACAGCCCTGGTGCTGGCACTGCTTGTGTGTGGGCTCCTCCTGCGGCGCCGCTTGGTGCTCTCCCTGCGTCAGCGGAAATGGGACCAGGCCGACCCCAACCAAGCGGCCTTGGCCCTGTATGGATCCCTGGTGGAGCTCCGCCGGATCGCTCAAAGCAGGCTGCCAGGCTGGGAGGAGCCCCTCCCACCCCAGCTGGTACAGCTCTCCTTAAAGGCCCGCTTCAGCCAGCACACCCTCACCCCCGAGGAGCTGGACGCTTTCCAAAAGGAGCGGTCCTATCTTGCCACCCAGCTGCAAACGCACCTGCCCACTCTCCAACGGCTGTGGTTCCAGTACGGACGGGTGTTGTTCTGACCTCCCAAACAGCAAAAAGACACGCAAGCGATTTGCCTGCGTGTCTTTTTTGCCTGATAGGGCCTTGTCACTTCTGGTTTTGGCCGGTCATTTTGGTGAGCAGCTCCAAGAGGGTGGCACACTCCTGGCTGGTGAGGTCTTCCGTGATGGTGCGCCCCCACTGGGCCAGATACGAGCGGATCACCGGCACCAGCTCCCGGCCCTTCTCGGTGAGGAACAGGTTGTTCTGGCGGCGGTCGTTCTGGTTGGTTTCCCGATAGAGATAGCCCAGGGTTTCCAGCTTTTTGGTACGCCGGGCCACGTTGCATTTGTCGATGAACATATGGTTGGCAATGCTGTCCTGGGTGGTGCCGGGGTGACGCTCAATGTGGAGCAAGATCAAATACATGGCCCCGGAAAACCCGTAATCCCGCAAGCGCTCGCTCATAAACCGGCTGCGGCTCCGGTGCAGAAACGTCACTGCCCGGCCCAGCTCCCTGGTAAAGTGAAGCGGCAAGTCCCGGGCTTCCTTCTGGTCTTTTGCGTCCATGGGCTCTCCCCCTTCTCCCGCAAGTTCCTTGAATCTGCTAAACTCTTATTATTATAGCGCTTTTTTTAAGGGTTTGTCAAAGAAAATTGCTGTTAAATCCCAGGTTTCTCTCGCCGGTAGATGCGGCACACCTTAGAAACCCCCTCCCCCTTCTCCAACCGGGGGATGATCACCCGGTAAAGCCGCAGTAAGGTGGCTTCCAGCTCCTCCAGGGAAGGTGACGGGCCTTCCAAGGGAAAAGTCATAATCTGATACTCCACCCCGAACAGGTGGGCAAAGATGGGGGTTCCCTCACAGCCGCACCGCTGGTAAAACTGGATGCGCCGCCGGCGCACCTCCCGTTCTTCCGGGGAACAAGCGCTTTCCAAGCTCTCCACTTCAATGAAGATGCAAGGGGCCTCAAACTGGGGGAACACCCCTTTTAACTCCCGGAAAAACCGGCTCCCCACCCCTTTGCCCCGCAGCTGGGGCACCACTGCAAAGTAGTCCAGCAGCACTCCGGCCTCACAGCGGGCAAAGGCGGCATAGGCCACAAGCTGACCCTCTTCCCGGCAGGCAAAGGTGTCATAGCAACCCTGCTCTGTCAGGTGTTTCACACTGTGCCAGGGACGCAGCTCTTGAGGGACAAAGTCCTTTTCCATATGGGCATGATACAGCTTTTCCAGCTGTGGGATCTCTAACTTTTGGATGGTCATAAGGTTCCTCCTTTCCCCAAAAAGGAAATCCAAGGCGGTTTCTACTCATTGTAGCAAATAACCACTTTTCCGGCAACCATGGAAATGGCAGGAAACACCTGTTCCCGGTTGCTTTTTCGACACTTTTCGTATATAATGTGGCAAAGACCAGCTTTTTTGCCAAAAACTTTTCCAGCCCTTTGGCGGGCTTTGCATAGATTCTTGAAAAAGGAGCGCACACCTATGGATTCCCTGAAGAAACGCAATCTCTTTTTAGCGGTCACCCTGCTGTTGGTGGTGGTCATTGTGGCAGTTTCGGCAGTGATCTTGGCCAGAGGGCCCCGGGACAGCTCAGTGGAACTGATCCAAAACAACGGCGACGGCACCTTGGACGTCAACGACTTGAACGATGGCCGCATGACCATCCCCTATTACAACATCGCCGGGAACAGCTATGAGCTGGACTCCTTTAAGACGGGGGCCAACGGCACCATCGTCTATGAGGGCGGCGACTCCTCTGTAGGCATCAATGTGAACTACAAGGACGGGGATATCGACTGGGCCCAGGTGAAGGAAAGCGGTGTGGACTTTGCCATGATCCGTGTGGGCTGGCGAGGCCAGAAAAACGGCAACATCGTGCTGGACTCCAAGTTTGAGGAAAACATTGCCGGCGCCACGGAAGCCGGCCTCCAGGTGGGGGTGTACTTCTACTCCAAAGCCATCAACGCGCAGGAAGCGGAAGAGGAAGCCACCTTCGTGCTGGAGCAGATCCGCTTGTACAGCGTCACCTACCCAGTGGGCATTTACTGGGAGTATTCCACCAACGAAGACGGCAGCATGAACCAGTCTGCCCGCACCATCCAGTGCAACGGCGACCAGGTCACCGACGTGATCGAAGCTTTTTGCAACAAGGTGAAGCAGTCCGGCCGGACCCCCTGCTACTACGCCAGCAAAACCATGGCTTACGACACCCTGGACCTGGGCAGGCTTTCCGGTTTTGACCTGTGGTACGCAGAGCACCGCTCCCAGCCCAGCTTCTATTACGACTTTAAAATGTGGCAGTACACAGAGGAGGGCAATGTGCCCGGCATCTCCCAAAAGGTGCCCCTCACCCTCTGCCTGAAAAAGTACGGCAACTGAGAAAGCATGGAAACAAACGGTCCGCCCCGGATCCACGAGGCGGGCCTCTTTTTTGGGGCGATCCCCCATTTTAGGAGGTTTTATGGCATCACGTCACAGCAAGCACTCGTTCCCTTTCAATCCTGTTTTGGTGGCGGCAAGTTCCGCCGTGGCCCTGGTGGTGGTGATGGTGGTAATAGCCATTTCCCTGCTGGGAGGCAACGCTTCCCAACCGGAAGACGACGCCCCCGGCATCCCCGACGACCTGCTTTTGGTCCAGGACCTTTACGAAGGCGAACGGTACATCCCCAAGTTCGATTTCCCCACCAACCAATACGACACCTCCCTGTTTGTGGAGGACAACGGCTTCATCCGCTATAACGACGGCAAATCCGTCCAGGGGGTGGACGTTTCCGAGCACCAGGGAGTGATCGACTGGCAGCAGGTGAAGGCCGCGGGCATAGACTTTGCCATTTTGCGCTTGGGCTACCGGGGCATGACGGAAGGCGGCCTCAATGTGGACGCCACTTTCGAGGAAAACTACCAAGGGGCCACTGCCGCCGGGCTGAAGGTGGGGGTGTATTTCTTCTCCCAGGCCATCACCCAGGAGGAGGCCAAAGAGGAAGCCCAATTTGTGCTGGACACCTTAAACGGCCGGGAACTTACCTACCCGGTGGTGTTCGACTGGGAGCCCCCCATCCCCAGCGAGAGCCTCCCAGCGGAGGACCTGCGGGCTTACGACATGGAGGGGGAAGTGATCACCGCCATGGCCGGCACATTTTGCCAGGCCATCCAAAAGGGCGGTTATGACCCCTGCGTGTACACCAACAAAAGCATGGCCTACAACACCTTTCATCTGGGGGAGCTTGCGGACTACCCCCTGTGGTATGCCGAATACCAGCCCGCGCCCAGCCTGTATTACGATTTCCGCATTTGGCAGTATTCCGCCAGCGGCACGGTGCCGGGCATCCCCACCACGGTGGATTTGAACATTTGCTTTGAGCCCTATGAATAAGTGATTCGGCGTGTGCCTGCGGCGCCCAAGTGCCGGGGCTGCCAAAATGAAAATTTCATGGGAAACTTTTTTAGACGGCTCACCTTTTTGCAGGCGGGGCCGTCTAATCATTGAATGTGGGAAAGGCCGGGTGTATCCCGGGGAAAGAAGGAGGAATCTGTGGAGCGATTGGTACGCAAGGCCCAGCGGGGCGATAAAAAAGCCTTTATGGACCTGATCGAGGCAAACCAGCTTGCCCTGTACCGGGCGGCGAAAGCCATTCTCCACCGGGAAGAGGACGTGGAGGACGCGGTACAGGAGGCCATCTGCAAAGCCTTTTATAAACTGAGCGACCTGCGGCAGCCCAAGTATTTTAAAACCTGGCTGACACGCATTTTGATAAATTGCTGCTACGACCTGATACGGCAGCAGCGGGGCCTGGTTCCCCTGGAAATCCTCCCGGAAGAGGGACGCAGCGACGAAAGGGACCTTTCCCTGGATGTACAGCAGACCTTGAACGATCTGGGGGAAAACGACCGGCTGGCACTTACGCTGTTCTATTTAAACGACATTTCTGTCAAAGACATCTCCGCCATGCTGGGCATCAGCGAGGGGGCCGTGAAACAGCGGCTCTCCCACGGACGGAAGAAATTCCGGGAAGCCTTTGAAGGACGAGAAACAGGAAAGGTGGTGGCGCGTCATGGGAAAAAATGACCTGAAGCGGGAGAAACGCTTTCAAAAACACTTGGAACGGGAATTCCAGGTGGATACTCCCCCCGCCTCTTACTTCCAGGCTGTCCAAGACGCTTTGGACAGCTTGCCTGACGAGCTGCCGGTAAAGGTGCGGCCCCTCCCCCAGCGGGTGCTGCGCACCTGTGTGGCTTTGGCCGCCTGTCTGGTGGTGGCCGTGGGGGTCGCTACCGGCATCAACCTGGTAAACCCCGTATTGATGGAGAGTATGCCCGGGGTGGGGCAGATCTTCCAGGAGCTGAACCACCGGGAGGAACAAAAGCCCTCCCCCACCCCAGAGGTGGAGAGCAGCATCCCCTACGAAGAGGAAGGCTTGCCGGATATCCCGGATTTTGAACCTGCTATCTTCCCGCTGGAAAACAACCTGGGACTGCTGACCGTTCAAAACACCACCTGCGACGGCTCCACCCTGGTCTTGGAACTGGGGCTAGAGCTGTGGGACACCACCATGACCAGTGATTCCATCACCGTTTTCAGCGAGGCTTCCGGTGAGGACATCCAGACTCTCCTGTCTGTGGATGGCCAGGATGTGGAACCCTTCCCATATCCAAGCAACCAAAGTTTCACCCGCCAGGAGAACGGCCTCTATTCCTCCACCTGGCTGTACCAACTGTCGGAAGAGGTGCCCCATGGAACCGAACTGTACATTTCCCTAAACATCCCCAGACTGTACGGGTGGAGCAACGACTCCTATCAGACCCTGGACTGCCTGCTCAACGCTGACTTTTTGGTGACCGTGGATGAATCCTCTTCCTTCCGGTGGGAGGACTCCACCACCGACAACGGGGTGGAATTGAGCCATGTGGAAGCCACTTCCGAATATGTCATTACCCAGCTGGATATCCCCTTTTTCGGCTGGTTAAATTCCACCTTGACCATGCCCTTTACCGTGGAGCAAAACCAGATCCCTCTGGGCTGCTATTTCCAGCTGACCACTGAGGACGGTACCGTGCTGTCCCCCTCCAGTTCCGTGCCTCCCGACACCTCCCTCCTAGACTACACCGGCTACAAAGGCGACGGTTCCCTCTCCGGGGCACTTGTTTTTGAGGCACCGCCAGAGGGCACCTCCCAGCTGGTCTTGACCCTGTACGAGTACCCCACAGCCTTATCAGGGATGTTCGGCTGGGATTACGACCCGGCGATTCTGGATACTCTCCCCCAGAAAAACCGGGTCACTGCAGAGTTTACCATCGACCTGGAGGAAGGCCGGGTATACGCCAGCCAAAACTATGCCACCCAGGGGCGACAGAAACTGGACTACCGCCTGAGCGCCGGCCTGGACCGTGCCCCTGCTTGGGAAAATGGGTACATTGCCGGTGAGCTCAGCGACGCGTACAGCGCAATTACCGTGTTCTTCTATGTCCAGGAAGAGGACTACCGGCCGGTGGAACTGCGCTTCTATTGGGCCGGCCAGCTAATCTCCTCCTACAACTCCGTGGCGCCGGACAGCAGCAGCATCTATGACAGCTCCAGTGCCCTGCAGGGCTTGGGATACTACCAGGATGACCGATACAGCTACGGGGAAATTCCCTTGGATACTTCGTCGGATCCCGCAGCCTCCTTGTATGGGGATGCCACCAAAGTCATCGCCTTTGAACTGTACAACATTGATTCCGGCACATTGAAAACGGCCACCTGCCGCTTGGAGCTGGTGGACAGCATCACCGGCGAGGTGCTAGTTCCGGATGTGGCGCAAAACTTCTGGCAGGGCATTGACAGCGTGTACGGCACCCAAACCTGTTCGTTCCTCTATCCCAACCAAGGGGACGCAGAAGGCCAAGAGGCAACAGGCTCTATGGAAAGCCAGCTAAGCCCCTCCCCTAACCCGGAATTCCACTAAACAAAGATAGACCTTCTTTTGCCAAGGCCCTTTCCCGCTTGATTGGGAAAGGGCCTTGGCTTTTGGGGACCTTCCAAACCATTCTCTTGGTAAGCCCTCAGCCAGAGCGTTCTCCCTTTCTCCGTACGCTTTTATTTTACCGGATATCCTAGAATTCATTGCAAAAAAGTCCAAAAAGTATAAAAAGATACCAGAAAATTTCCTTGACCGTCCCCAGAAATCAGTGTACAATTTATCTCGGAGTGAATTGTAATGAAAATTTTTTTGTAGGAGGAACAACGGTTATGAAAGCATTTTCTATGTCCTAAACCAGCCCCATTGCGGAAACCCCCAAGGGCAAGCTCCGCGGCTTCCATTATGACGGCGTCGACCATTTTTACGGCATCCGCTATGCCAAGGCCAAGCGTTTCCAAATGCCTGAGCCCATCCCCGCCTGGGAAGGCGTGAAGGACGCCGGCAGCTACGGAATGAACTGCCCTGTGCTCAGCGAACCCATGCCCGTTGGCGAAGTGATGACTCCCCACCGGTTCTGGCCCTCTTCCGAGCACTGCCAGTACTTAAACTTGTGGACCAAGAGCTGCGATCCCAATGCCAAGCGGCCGGTCTTGTTCTGGATCCACGGCGGCGGGTACTCCTCCGGCTCCGGCATTGAGCAGGTGTGCTACGATGGCTTCAACCTGGCCAAGGACGACGATGTGGTGGTGGTCACAGTCAACCACCGCTTGAATGCCTTTGGCTATCTGGATATGTCCGATTTCGGCGACAAGTATTGGAACTCGGTCAACGTGGGCATGGCCGACCTGGTGGAGGCACTCCGCTGGGTGCGGGACAACATTGCCTGCTTTGGCGGCGACCCCGACAACGTGACCATCTTTGGCCAGTCCGGCGGCGGCGGTAAAGTCACCGTGCTGGGGCAGATCCCCGAGGCTGAGGGCCTGTTCCACAAGATGATCGTCATGTCGGGTGTTATTACAGGCAACGCCTTCTCCACCGACTGCACTCCCAAGGAGTTGGTGCTGGAGATCTTGGGCAACCTGAATATCCCCGAAGCGGAAGTGGAACGCTTGGAAAAGGTGCCTGTGCCCCAGTTTATTTGGGCTGTAAATAAGGCCGTTAAAACCATGGAAGGCCAAGGGAAACGCGTGGGCTGGGCCCCCAAGCCCAATGCCTACTACACCTGTGATCCCTTGGATGGCGATTTCAGCGCATCGTCCCTGAAGATCCCCACCATGGTGGGCACAGTAATCGCCGAGTTTGGCCAGGTGCATGACTTTGGCGACCGCAGCAAGCTGACCGTGGAAGAGCGGGAGAAGTATGTCAAGGAATATTACGGCGAAGAGGGCGGCCAGAAGATCCTGGACGAGTTCCGCAAGATCTATCCCGACATCAATGAAGTGTATGCTGCAGACCTGGAAACCTTCTTCCTCCCTGGCACGGTGGACTACGTGCACAAGAAGGCCAAGGAAGCCAGTGCCCCTGTGTACAACTATATGTTTGCCAAGATCTTCGATTATGATGGCGGCCGGGCTGCCTGGCATTGCGCCGATATCCCCTACTTCTTCCACAATGCGGACTTTATCCCCATCTGCCAGCAGGAAAACGGGGATATGCTGGACAAGGTGATGTCCGGGGCATTTGTGAACTTTGCCCGCACTGGCGACCCCAACACCGAGGGCCTGCCCCAGTGGGACAAGTGCGAAGACGGGAAGATGGTCACCATGGTGTTCAACGACACCTGCACCGTGAAGGAGAATATGCAGGATAAGCTGCTGCCCCTGGTGCTGCAGTACAAGCCTCCCTTCCAGTTTGCACCTCCGGCTCCCAGCGATGACGAGGAAGAGTCCGGCAACGCTTGGGTGTTCTAACCTTTTCATAAAATGTAAGTAGAGAGCCAAAGAGGCTGTTGCACACTGCAACAGCCTCTTTCCTTTCGCCCCCCACCTTTCTCCGCTGCTCCCCCCCCTCCAGCTTCCCGGAGGGGCCCTTTCGGAAGGGAACAAAAAAGCGCCTTTGGGCAGGAGCAATCCCGCTCAAAGACGCCTTTGTCTTGTAAAAAAGTGTAGCATCCCCAAGGTTATTTGTCAAGGGCTTCTTTCCAACCGCCGTACCCTCACGCGCAGGCTACGCCGCTTTTCCCCACCAACACTTCCCCTTGGGCCTCTTCCACGTCCCGGATGACCTCCCCCACTTGGGGCACCAGGATGCGGCTGCCCGCCAACGGGTTCTTAATGCTGACCACCGGGGCAGTCAAAGTGGCCTGCACCTGGCTGCGCTCAAAGGCCAGGTCGCAATCCACCATTTCACAGTTGATCAGACGCAGGCCCTTGCAGTAACACAGGGGCTGGGTGCCGATGATCTTGCAGTTTTCAAAGGTGACGTTTTCGCAATACCAGGCCAGGTATTCCCCTTTCACCACACTGTTTTTCACCACCACGTTTTTGGCGTGCCAAAAGGCATCCTTGGTGTCGAACCGGCAGTTTTCAAAGACCGAATCTTCAATGTACTGGAAAGAATACTTCCCGTCCAGCCGGACATTTTGAAAACGCAGGTTGGTGGAGCGCATCATAAAGTACTCTGCCTGGACATCGCAGTCCTCCATCTCCACCTGGTGGGTGAACCAGCCAAACTCCGGGGACACCACATGGCAGCCCACCATCTTTACCTGGGAACACTCTCGCAGGGCTTTGATGCCGTGAAGCTTTGTGTCCTCCAACTGGATGTGGTCCGAATACCACAGGGCTGCCCGGCAGAACGGGGTCAACTCCGAATGACGGACCGTCAGCCCGTGGTCATGCCAAAAGGGATACCGCAGGTTGAAAAAACAGTGGTCCACTTCCACGTTGCTGCACTCTTTCAAAGCGCTTTCCCCATCGGCAGGGCCGTCAAAAGCGCAATCTTTCACCAGGATCCCGGTTTGGCCGTACAAGGCCCGTTCCTGGTCAAAGGTTTTCTTTTCAATGATATTCACGACGCACACTCCTCCTTGGCTTCTCCTGAGGGGCCTCCTTTGTGGCAGCGAAGCCCTTTTCCAACTGATACACCAGATAATCCAAACAGTCGATTTGCTTTTGCTGGGTGTGGAGCTTTTCAAGCAGTCTGCCCCTCTGCTGGGAAAGCAGCTGCAGCTGCTCTTCCACACGGCCCTGTTGAAAACACTCCAGGAACCTGCAGATGGTTTCCCGGCCGCACCCTGCATCTTTTAAGTTTTGCTCCACTGCCTCCTGGGAAGGCTTCACAGGGACACACTTCCTTTCCAGCACAGCCTTTTCAAGAAGTCTGACGGGCCGCACCATCCTTCATCGGTTTTCAGGCGCTCCCCTGCTTGCAAGACTATGGTACCACTGGGAAAGCAAACTAGCAAATACTTAGATTGAATATGGTCACATAGGAAAAAGCTATTCCACTTTCCGGCAAAAAAGAGGGCACAGCCCATGGGCTGCACCCTCTCTTTTCACTGGTAACGTATGAATGATGTTTTTATTCAGCCACGCCGCGGACCGGGTCAAACTTGATGGGGAACGCGGAGTTGGAGCTGGCATCCACCGTGAAGCCGTTGCCGTCTTCATCAAAGTGGAAGTTGACCTTCTTGGTCAGGCAGGTTTCAATCCAACGGCAGACCACCTGGAAGGTGTTGTCGTCTTCCCAATGGCCGCTGGTGCACAGCAGCTGGGTCTGGTCAGCGGGGGTCTTCACCACATTGGTGATGCGGCCGCCGTAAGTAGCCACGCGGACAGGCGCCTGCTCCCCAGCGGGAGTGGTGATGTTCCACACGCAACCGTAGTTGTCAAAGTCGAAGGAGCACTCTGCCGCCTCGATGACGTTGGCGCCGCCCATGAAGGAAGGCATTTCGGGGGACAGGAAGCCGGACTCCACTTTGAACTTCTTCCCGTTGATCTTCTCGATCATGGGGCTGAAGGGACGGTAAGCGGGGTTGGGCACATTCAGGCGGGCCAGCTTGTGGAGCAGGTCGCCGTGAGCCTTCTCATCCTCAGCCAAATCGTCGTTGCCGATCTTCTCCAGGAAGTCCCAGGTGAGATCCAGGGTGTTCTGAGCCCAGTGGGCGCCCACTGCGGTTTCGGTGATGGAGATGATCATATCCTGCTCGGGGCAGACGATGGTGAACTGGCCCATAGCGCCGTCAGCACGGTACACACCCTTGGGTTTGCACATCCAGATCTGGAAGCCGTAGCCCAGGAAGTTGTCGAAAGCCTCGGGGTTGTTGATGGACTCGGTAGCGGACTCGTTCTGAATGGAGGTGGCCATCTTCACATAGTCCTCGGCCAAAATCCGCTCGCCTTCCCACACGCCGCCGTCAGCATACAGCTTCATCAGGCGCAGGTTGTCTTCCAGGGTGGCCAGCAAGCCGAAGCCACCGGTTTCCATACCGTCGGCCATGCAGTACCAACGCAGGTTGGAGGGGTCAATGCCAATCTTGGTGAACAGGTTCTCGGTGAGGAACTCATGGAGGCCCTTGCCGGTCTTCTTGCGGACGATGGCGCCCAGCATGGTGGAACCGGTGGAGTTGTACATGAAGGTGGTGCCGGGCTCGTGGTTCACCGGGATATGCATGAAGTCGCGGATCCAGTGCTCGGAGTTGCGGGGCATTTCATCCATACCGCAGCCCATGCACAGCACGTCGCGCACGGTGAGTTTCTTCAGGTTCTCGCTGGGGTTCTCGGGGGACTCATCGGGGAAAATGTCGATGAGCCGCTCGTCCAGCTTCAGGATGCCCTGGGTGTAGGCAATGCCCACAGCAGTGGCAGCATAGGTCTTGGTGTGGGACTGGAGGCCGTGGCGCAGGTTGGGCGCATAGGGAGCCCACCAGCCCTCGGTGCAGATCTTGCCGTGACGCATGATCATCAGGCCGTGCATCTCGGTAGTGCTGTGCTCCAGGGTGTCAATGTAATGCAGGATATCCTGGCTCTTGATACCAACCGATTCCGGTGTGGTACGCTCGAATTCTTTTCTCATGGGAAAGCACTCCTTTCGAATTTTCGGATAGGACCTTACCGATTTATAAAACGTGCAAAGGCTTGCTCAGTTCAAAACGCCCTTAAAGGAGATCATCTTCTGCTGGGTCATCTCTTCCAGAGTGGACACAGCGCCTTCGCGGCCCACACCGGAATACTTGTACCCGCCAAAGGGCTGGTGGGCCAGGCGGTAGTTGCCCGTACCGTTGATGATGCAGGCGCCGGCCTGGATGCCGTTAGCCACTTTCATGGCAGTCTTCATGTCGGAGGTGATCACGCCGGAAGACAGGCCGAAGATGGTGTTGTTGGCGATCTCCAAAGCCTCCTCCAAGGTATCAAAGGGGATGACGGGCCACACAGGGCCAAAAACTTCCATATCCCGGGCGATGTCCATTTCGGGGGTGACTTCAATGACCGTAGGCTCCACAAAAGCGCCGTTGCGCTTGCCGCCGCAGACGATCTTGCCGCCCTGTTCCACGGTCTTCTGGATCTGGCTCTCCACGTCTTTTGCGGAGCTTTCCCGCACGCAGGGGCCCATATCAACCGTGGGATCGGCGGGATCGCCCACTTTCAGCTGGCCCAGCCGCTGAGCCAGGTCGGCCACAAACTTGTCGTAAATACCGCGCTGGACCAGGAACCGCTTGCTGGCGCAGCAGGTCTGGCCTGCGTTGCCCACACGGCCGCCAATGGTTTCATTGAGGGCCAGCTCATAGTCGCAGTCGTCAAAGATGATCAGGGGATCGTTGCCGCCCAATTCCAGGGAAACGGGCCGCAGGGACTTGGCGCAGGTTTCCGCCAGGGAAATACCCACAGAGGTGCTGCCGGTAAAGCTGACAGCAGCCACGCGGGAATCCGCAGCAGCGGCGGCGCCGATCACGCTGCCACGGCCGGTGATACAGCACACGGCGTTGGCAGGCACGCCGGCCTCCACCAGCAGCTCAACCAGCAGGATAGCGCTGCGGGGGGTCTTGCTAGAGGGCATCAACACAACGCTGTTGCCGGTGACCAGCATGGGGGCCAGCTTATGGGCAGCCAGCTCAAAGGGATAGTTAAAGGGAACAATGTTGGCAAACACGCCCAAAGGCTCATGGATGGTAAAGGCCACGTCGCCCTGGGAACGGGTTTCACCGTTGTAGGGCAGGCTCTTGCCGTAGAAGGTGTAGGCAGCTGCATTGTAAATGCGGAAAATGGCAGCATTGGCAAACACTTCGGTGCGGCACTGTTCAATGGGCTTGCCGCCCTCTTCGCACATGACCTTGGCGATTTTCTCCACCATGTCAGGGGCGGTGAGGAGCTGGCAATATTTCTCAATGATGGCCTCTCTCTCGTGGAGGGGAACGGCGTTCCACTCCTTCTGGCCTTCCACTGCCAGGGCAATGGCACGGTCCAGGTCCTCCAAAGTGGCCTCAGGGACAGTGTCGATCACTTGGCCGGTGGCGGGGTTGACTACTTGGGAAACCTTCCCATCGGAAGCATCTACGTGCTTGCCGCCAATAAACATCTG
>OLSM01001733.1_pt1 | contig 15455 bp, 20 predicted proteins | sample 1672721 | NCBI WGS metagenome assembly OLSM01 (sample SAMEA3136717, study PRJEB25190) | human gut metagenome | reverse complement strand
GAAAATTTTTCGAATTTTTTGGTACAAAATCTAGCACTTGACGGATAGTACCAAATATGGTACAATTAAAATGAAGGAGGTGAGATAATGGTCAAGTCAAAGAAGCTAATTTTTAATCAGTCTGGTAAGTACTATGGAATCAAGGTTTGTATCCCCAATGAATGGGCATCGTTTTTAAACATAACAAAAGAGGAACCTGACGTAATCATGGAATTATTTGATAACTCAATAATAATTAGGAAGGGGTACAGCGATGGCAAAGCGTAGAAGATTAAAGAAAGCATCATCAACATTAAAAGAATACCGTAAGCAAAGATCGCGAGTATTAGCAACGGTAAGGCGTTACGAAAAGCAAGGCTTATACGTTAACTTTGTAGTACCTAATATACCTAAGCGTATAACTCAAGCATCTGTAAGAAGGCTATCCAAAATAACACCAAAACAGATACAGCAAAAAACCTTTAAATTAAACGAATACGGGGAAATAGAAGCGTCTTATTACCAGTTTAAAAAGGAACAAAGAAAAAAGAAAATAATATCAACACCCAACACAATAGCAATGCCATCTGAATCTGACATGGTAATATCAAATTTTAGAATTTATATATCAGAATTTAACGATGTTGCTAATGCTATAATAAATGATTGGTTAAATCGCTTGTTATTTAAATACACAAAAGAAGAGGTCGCTAAAATGATACAAGACGCTGGAGAAAGCGGAAAACTTATAGGGTACAAAATGACCTACGAAACAGACAAAATTTTGACCGCTTTATCGTCTATGCTAGATTTAATGGATTTAGGGGTGTTGGAAAGAGAACAACTAATAGAATCTTTGGAATATCAAGAAAATTATGAAATATAAAAAGTTAGGTGGGTAAAAAAATGCAATGCAAGTTAAAAAATTTAATTGTTACGCATGTGATTTTGAGACCACTGTTTATGATAATCAGGAGTATACAGAGGTTTGGTCAGCGTGTTGGGTGCAACTATTTACTGATGACGAACCAGAAATTGTTGGGAGCATAGAACATTTTTTTATGAAAATGTTTGATTTGCCCGGTAACAACATATTATTTTTTCACAACCTTAAATTTGATGGCTCGTTTATAGTGGACTATTTGATTAGAGGACATTATACATTTAACAGAGTGCCAGAAAAAGAAATGGAAAACAATCAATTTAAAACAGCAATATCGGAAAGAGGTCAGTGGTACAACATAATAATAAAAAAAAATAATCGAATTATAGAGATTAGAGACTCATTAAAATTATTACCGTTTACATTAAAAAGAATAGGCGATGCCTTTGAAACAACTCATAAAAAATTGGAAATGGAGTACAAAGGATATAGGTATAAAAACTGCCCGATTAAAGAAAGCGAAAAGAACTATATTAAAAATGATGTGTTAGTTTTAAAAGAGGCATTAGAAATTATGTTTAACGAGGGTCATAACTCAATTACAATAGGTAGTTGCTGTCTCAAAGAATTTAAATCGTTTTATGACAAAATAGATTACAACAACCTATTTCCAAATCTATATGAAATTGAGATAGACGATAAATACGGGCAGGAGAATGCTGGCGAATACATCAGGAAATCTTATAAAGGAGGTTATTGTTATTTAAAACCTGAGTACGCTAATAAAATAATAAAAGGAGGGCTGACATTAGACGTTAACTCTTTATACCCTAGTATGATGCACTCTATTTCTGGCAATTTTTATCCTACAGGAAGACCGAGGTTTACATCGGATTATGGTGAATTTAAAGAAAAGGTGAAGAAATCGGAAAATTTTTTGTATTTTGTAAGATTTGAATGTAGATTTAAAGTTAAAGAAAACTACTTGCCTACTGTACAAATAAAAGGAAACATGTTGTATAAAGGCACCGAATATTTAACTACCTCTGACATTTATTATAAAGGAGAATATCACAGATATTATCGCGATTTAGAAAACAATGTAAAAGAGGCTAAAGTTGTCTTGACTATGACACGTCCAGATTTTGAAACATTTTTTGAGCATTACAATGTTTATGACTTTAAGTTTTTAGATTGTTGTTATTTTTTTAAGCAGAAGGGAATCTTTGACGAATATATAAATAAGTATCGTGATATAAAAATGACGTCAAAGGGGGCAAAACGGGAGTTAGCAAAACTTTATCTTAACAATTTATACGGTAAAGAGGCAAGTAGCACAGACAGCAGTTACAAAGTACCTTACATAAATCCAGACAAAAATTGCCTCAGCTTTAATCTGGTTGAAGAGAAAGAGAAGACTCCCGGGTATATAGCGATAGGCAGTTACATAACATCCTACGCACGTAATTTTACAATAAAAGCCGCACAGAAAAATTATGATAATTTTATATACTCAGACACCGACTCAATACACTTAACTAAATGCACACCAAAATCAGTCAGAATACACGACAAAAACTTTTGCTGTTGGAAAAAGGAATCTGAATGGGACAAGGGGTTATTTGTCAGACAAAAGACCTATATAGAGAGAGTGACAAAAGAAGATAAACCGTGTAAGCCAAAAATGGAAATAAAGTGTGCAGGTATGTCTGATAGAGCAAAGCAAAATTTTTTATCAGAGTGTAAAATGGAGGATTTTAAAATAGGACTTAGAGTAAAGGGAAATCTAAACGCAAAAAGAATCAAAGGAGGAATCGTGCTGGTAGAAAGTTTTTATGAAATGCGAAAATAAACTTGACGTATTGTACATAATATGTTACAATAAGGTTGTAGCAAAAATACTGTATAAAATTAAGAAAAGGAGAACTAAAAATGAAAAAAATCACAAGAAGTATTATCACACACTCTGTGTCTTTTGCTGAGGTAAATGGCACAAATCTGGAAGTTTTTGAAACTAGGGAAATGGCTAATAAGCCGGGAGCCCGCATGATCCAGCAGTTATCAAAAGAAAGAAAGAAACAGGTAGTCGTAATTTCAGACGTGCCTATTGAACGTAAGTACTCAATGGACGTTGATACTTTTATGAAGTATGCAGAGGTAGAATATAACGAATTTAGTGATGAAGAAATTGAGAATGAAGATTAAACCGATTTTGAGAACAATAAAATTAATGTCTATTAAGGAGGAATAAAAATGGGAAACTCAGAATATAGTGCAAAAGTAGTAGAATCAACAAGAGAATTAACAGGGAAAGAAAGAGTGGCTATAAAAATGTTTAATGACGCGCATCAGCTTGATGAAGTTACACAAAATTCCGAAGAGGGTGTTTTAATTAACATTGATTACGTAGCAACAGTAGCTGTTCACAATGAAAAAAGTGATACTAAAGACTACAACAAATATATTTATGTAGACAAGGACGGTACAATGTATGTGTCAGGATCAGAAACACTGTATCGGACTTACAACGAAATAGCCGAAGAAATGGAAAATGAAGAGGAAGACTGGGCTATTAAAGTAATTAGGAAAGAATCATCCAACTACAAAGGGAAAGATTTTTTAACTTGTGTAATCGTATAAAAATATGCCTCGGAAACGGGGCTATTTTTAAATGTTTCACGTGAAACATTTTATAATGAAGGAGTATAATATGTATTATGACGGCACAAAACTATTATCATTGAATGACGCTGATGGAAACAAACCAGAAATATATATGTGTGTTGGAAACAGAACCGCAGGAAAGACAGTATTTTTTAAAAGACTTTGCCTAAATAATTTTATCCAAGGTAAAGGTAAATTTATACAGCTATATAGGTTTAATTATGAATTGTCATCCTGCGCTGATATGTTTTTTAGAGATATAAAACCGTTGTTTTTTAACAACGGAGAACTGATAGCTAGGCCAGTAGCCAAAGGTTTGTTTTATGAGTTGTATTACAACGAGCAAAGTTGTGGTTTTGCAATTGCATTAAGTAATGCCGATGCACTTAAAAAATACTCGTCTTATTTTAATGAGGTTACAAATGTTTTTCTGGATGAATTCCAGTCTGAAACGAACCACTATTGTGCAGATGAGATCAAAAAATTTCAGTCGATCCATGTTACTATAGCAAGAGGTCAGGGAAAACAATATAGATACACACGCACCATATTAGCATCAAATAGTGTGACTATGTTAAACCCATATTACAAGTCAATGGGTATACACAAAATGTTGCGTAGTGACACAAAATTTTTAAGGGGACATGGGTGGGTTATGGAGCAGACCTTTAATGAGACAGCCAGTAAATCTTTATCTAACTCAGGTTTTGCAAAAGCTTTTGATGATGGCTATTCTGACTACGCCGCTCAAAATGTATATCTTAATGACAACGATAGTTTTATAGAGCACATCAAAGGTAAATGCAGATATATAGCAACAATAAAACATGGCTCAAAATATTATGCAATCAGGGAGTTTTTTGAGGATGGAATTGTATATGTAAACGATAGCCCTGATATGACATACCCAGTAAAATTAACATTTAAAGCAGATGACCACGAGCAGAATGCACTAATGGTTAGCAAGTCAACTTTTGTTATGCAGTACCTCAAAAAAGTTTTTGAACACGGCCAGTTAAGATTTAATAATCTAGACAGCAAGAATATTATTTTTGATATTTTATCCATATAGGTATCTTTTGATGTAGCTAATATTTAGTGTGACCCGGTAGCACCGTTTAAAACCGGCGGGTCAACTTGTCCGTCTTGCTAACGTGATTTATTAGGCACATCAATTTCAGATACAAACGGGGCGGGTTTATCCCGCTCCTTTTTTGGTACAAAAGTATTAACTTTCATTTTTTATCGTTTTGTGTTATAATATAGATAGAATAAAAAAGGAAGGAGGTCACTAAATGTCCCCGGCTGATGTTGCGAATATGATAGGCAATTATGGTTTCCCGATCGTTTGTTGTGGTGCGATGTTTTGGTATATGGTCAAAAAGGACGCACAACATAAAGACGAGGCCGAAAGTATGCGAAAGACAATCGAAAATAACACATTAGTTATCCAGCAGTTAGTAGACAATTTTAAAAAGGAGTGATTTAAGTGGCAATTTTAACGCGATCAGGTATGGAAAAAATTTTACGCCGCATAATGGAAAGCGGTGGAATGACAGAAGACGTGGAAAGAGACGTGGAACGGCTGAAAGATGATTTTGACGAAAGAGAAGGAATACTAAAAAGGTACGGAGAAACGTATGACGGAGAAGATCAGGATGAATACGAGTATAGTGGGCGTGATGATGTAAACATTTACACTCCCAGAGAAGAGGAAAAAGATTGGAAGAAAGAATATGACGATTTAAAAGCCAGATATATGGATCGTTTTTTCGGGACTTCCGAAGTAAAAGAAGATTTTAACGATACAATAGAAGAAACAGAAGAAGACGTAAAGCGGGACGGAGAAGTCCAGAGCTTTGACAAATTATTAGAAAGAACGGAGGGTTAATATGCCAACTAAACCGAAAGCAACCAAAAATTTAAACGAATTAAATTCTGCCGACATTTTAAATGTAACTCGTAGTGAGATAGGCGGTACATATGCGGATCAGGTGCCAGTGGCGTTAAAAGAGGGAGATACAGTTAACGGAGCTAAAGTTACAAAAGATCAGTCTTTGCAGTCACTTAGAGGTATCGGCGATATTATCATGCAGTATCAGCCATTACAAAACGCCTTTTTAACAAATCTTGTAAACAGGATCGGAAGAGTCATCATAACATCAAGGCTTTACGAAAACCCATGGGCAGGATTTAAAAAAGGATTACTTGAATACGGTGAAACAGTTGAGGAAATTTTTGTAGAAATTGCAAGACCGTATCAGTTTAATCCAGAAAAAGCTGAAACCGATCTATTTAAAAGGAGAATCCCAGACGTACAGGCGGCTTTTCACACAATGAACTACCAAAAATTTTATCCCACAACTGTTAGTAATGACCAGCTTAGACAGGCATTTTTGTCGTGGCAGGGAATTACCGACCTAATTGGTAGAATTATTGAGCAGTTATACACCGGCGCAAACTATGACGAGTTTTTGGTGATGAAATATCTCATCGCAAGATGCGCGCTGGACGGGAAAATATCAACGACAGTTATCCCAACTGTTACAGCAGACAACGCAAGGTCAGTAACTACTACAATGGTAGCATCTGCCAAAAACTTAAGTTATATGTCTGCTAATTATAACTATGCAGGAGTACGCACTTACACAGACCCAAGATATTTGTACACTATTTTAACAACTGAGCTATCCTCAATTTTTGATGTAGAGGTTTTGGCGTTGTCATTTAACATGGACAAAGCGGAGTTGATTGGTAGACAGATTGGGGTAGATGGTTTTGGCACTATTGACGAGGAGAGATTACAGGAGATTTTTGCTGATGATCCAAACACAACTTATACTCCATTTACAGAGGATGAGTTAAACTCACTTAAATCTATCTCAGGATTAATGGTTGACAGTGACTGGTTTATGATCTTTGATAATTACTACAACATGACCGAGGTGTACAATCCCGAGGGATTGTACTGGAATTATTTTTACCACGTGTGGAAAACATTTTCCGTGTCGCCTTTTAGCAACGCGATTTTGTTTACAACTATTACCCCAGAGATTACCAACGTTACAATATCCCCAACTATAGCAACAGTCGCTAAAGGCGGGACAGCACAATTTATTGGCACAGTAGAGGGTAATGGATTAATAAACAAAAAAGGACACTTTAGTATTGCTGGTGCAGTATCCCCGGGAACAAGCATTAGTGATGATGGTCTTTTGATTATTGCGGCAGATGAGACAAAAACATCTTATAATGTTTTATATATAGCTGACGCTGACCAAACTAAAACAGCAACCGCAACAGTAACAATTACAGGTTAGGGGTATAGATATGGCAATCACACCACAATCACGGTTAATATTGATAAACAATACTAGGTTAACTGATTATAAAAATCAGATGGACTTTAAAAATCCGTCTGAGCAATCTCTATACTTTTTATCCAAAAAATATAGAGAGTATAATGATTTCCAGTACTTACGCAGGAATGGCACGATTGCAGTTCCGGAAAATTACGACAATCTTTACGGTTGTGATTATATAATGTTTCAAAACAAAAATTTTGGAACAAAATGGTTTTACGCATTTATACGTAACAAAGAGTACGCAAATGACGATAACACAATAATCACATTTGAGATAGACGTATTCCAAACATGGCAATTTGACATCGAGTATTTAAAGTCATTTATTAGCCGATCTCATCAGCAACAATTTTTGTCAGATGGCACTCCGTGGTTGTCCAATCTTTTCCCGGAGCAAGTGGAATATGGACGTGATTATGTTGTGACTCACACCGAGGTTGTCAGTTGGAATACATATTACGTATTAATGTGCTCAAGTGCTGACCTCACATCAGATTTTGGCGATACTGACAACCCCAACCTAAAATCATCAACTGGCGGCACGTTTGACAAAATGCCATCAGTATTAGATTATTATGTCATAGATAATTTAAACGATAATCCATCACCAAGGACTGATAGTTTACAAGCAATTTTAGCTGAGCTAAAAGATGTACCATGGATAACGCAGTGTATCCAATCAATAACGATTGTGCCTGAGGAGGTGGTTGGTAATAACTTTGAGATTGTTAACATGGCATCAGGTAAAAAGATCGGCAGATTGAGAGACGGATATAAAAGCTCAAACTTTATACTAAGTAGTATAGACAATTGGTGGAGTTATTTCCCAAAGTATGACAATTCCAAATTATATAGCTATCCGTACAGCTATATAGAAATGACGGCCTATAATGGCAACCAATTTATTATAAAACCAGAGGCAGTTAATGAGTTGTCAACATTAGAGCTAGGGTTAGTAAATTATGTTGGCGCATCCCCTAGACTTACTTACTATCTTAAGTATTATAATGATTTTGGCGATAATGGTCACGAGTATGACGGCCGACCAGAATATGGAGAGTTTTTAGACGCTGGATTATCAATCGCTAATTTCCCACAACTCCCTGTGACGGTAGACAATTATCTGTTATATATGGCTAATAATGCTAATAGTTTTGCTTTATCAAACAGTATAAACAGTTACAACAAAAAAGAGGCTGTAGTTATGGGTGCGATAGAGGGTGGAGCTGGTGCTTTTAGCTCTATACTGTCAGGTAATATTGGTGGTACAATTGGATCAATTTATGGTGGAGCTAAAAGTGCGTATACCGGTGTAAAAAATAGTGAGATAGCTATCAGACAGCAGATGGCAAAAATACAAGACGCTGAGATTGCACCCCCGACATTAGCAGGTCAGACCGGTGGCGATGCGTTTAACATCGCTAACGGAATAAACGGTATCACGCTCAAGTGGAAAACAATCAGACCCGAGTACGCTGAGAGATTAGAGGAGTATTTTACCAGATACGGGTATGTGCAAAATAAAATTGAGACTGTATCACTCACTGGTAATAAAAACTTTAATTATATACAGACAACCGGTTGCATCCTAGCGGGTAACATACCAAAAGATGATATAGAGATTTTAAAAAATATGTTTGATAATGGCACTACTATATGGCACACTGAGATAGGTAAGTATAATGATAATCCATGGATCGGGGGCTAAACAAAAAATGGCAAGAAAAAATTATAATAAACTGTATGGCTATAACAAGGCTCTGGATGGGTGGAGTAATATGTGGCAAAACAACGTGACATATTTACATTACTACTATTTTTTAAAAGAGCTGGCCATCAATATGTACAAGTGGGATGGGTTGCCTGATACAATTGATCCAAGATTTTTAGAGTTGACGCTTTTTGAAAATGGTTATGGTCTGTATTTTAAGGATGAGATTATAGGGGATTTATTTTTACAGTGTACGATCGGAGGAGAATTGGACGTATATCGTATACCAATTAACCGTATGGCGTACAGTGTAAACGGTTATCAAAATTATAAAACCAAAAGTGATTCTGTAATAGTTTTTAACAATTTTTTACGAACCACCACTCATATTGATATCGATATGTTTGCGCAAAAGTTATATAACATAACCCGGGCTATCGATGTAAATATAAACGCACAAAAAACACCTATTTTGATAGTTTGCGATGAAAAGCAAAAATTAACGATGAAAAACCTTTATATGCAGTATGAGGGTAATGAGCCTTTTATATTTGGCAATAAAAACTTGGATCAAGAGGATGTAAAAGTGTTAAAAACTGATGCCCCATTTATCGCGGATAAATTGAGCATCGAAAAGAACCGCATATGGAATGAGGCTATGTTATTTTTAGGTATTAACAATAATAACATGGATAAAAAAGAGCGTCAGATCAGTGATGAGGTAAACAGCAATCTTGAGCAGATATCCATGTCTAGGCAGATTGGTTTAAATTCAAGAAGACAAGGGGCGGATGAGATCAACAGAATGTTTGGAACAAATATAACTGTAAATTATAACCCAGAGTTAGAGCAGTTATATAACGTCATGGTTTTTGGCCAAGCAGAAGAAGGAGAAAATGTATCACGTGAAACATCTGAAAGTGATGGTGATCTAGATGAGTAAATATACTACAGAGTTACGATATCTTATTCAATCAGGTTTCGATTTGGGATTGAATGATTATCCTATTTTCGATGAAAATTATCGCTCGAAACTAAACGAAAAAATACTTAATCATTATTACATGCGCGAGATTGGTTTTGAGACAGCGGGGTTATTTAAGAGATACCTTAATGTCAAAATGTGTGAGATCATGCCGTATTATAATCAGATGTATTTATCAGCCAAAATTGAATTTGATCCTTTTGAAACATATTCGACATCTGAACAATATGAAAGAGAAACCAAGGGCGACAATACCTCACAGGATGAGGGAGAAAATAAGTCACTACAAAATGATACACCTATGGGATCACTACAAGATCCATTTTCAGAAAACTACGCTACAACCTCACAAAAGACTAATGCAACTAATACCACAAGATTGAATTCGTCTGAAAACGAAAAATATAACCGTAAGTTATCTGGAAAAAACGACTCAAAATCTAATAGCCAATTATTAATGGAGTATAGACAAACTTTTTTGAATATTGACATGATGGTTATTGAGGAGTTAGATGTGTTATTTATGCAACTATGGTAAGGAGGTGATAAAAATGATTGGAAACGTATACCCGTTTTGGCGTTGCTTTAAAGTTTTACCACTTGTATATGATGAGTCTTTATCGTATTACGAGGTGCTTTGTAAGCTCACTTACAAGATAAATGAGGTGATTGAGCAATTATCGTCAGATTATTCTGATATTTATGAATATATAGATAAACAGGATAAATTTACATTAAATTCTGCTAATAACTATACAGATTCAAAAGTGTCAGAATTAGAGCTAATTATAAACAATCAATTTAATGTGTTAAGTAATGCCATAAAATCAGCAGATCAAAAAACAAGGTCATGGGTTACTGAGCAGATTACTGACTTAACAATCTGGCTAGAGCAACAGGGTCAATCTATCTATGTTATTAATCCAATTACTGGGTACACTGATACAGTACAAAATGTACTTAACGATTTTTATAATTATTTTAATTATTATGCGCTAACGTGTATAGAGTATGACGGATTAAATTTAACTGCTGATATGTATGACGCAAAAAATATAACATGTTACCAGTATGATTTTTATGCAAAAAAATATCTGACAGAGGATGATAGATTTTATATGTTTAATCCAGTGACAGGGCAAAGAGTTTTTTACAAAAACGTGATAGACTTTTTAGTGTCCTTGCATAGAGAGGACGCGTTAACTTGTGCTGGATATGACGATAAAAATATCACAACAGATGGTTATGATAACTATGATATTACAACTTATCAATATGACTGGGAGGGCAAGACTGTCCTTGCAGTAGCTTAAGGAGGATTAATATATGTCACATACAAACAAAACACCAAACTACGATTTACCACAATTTATCGGTACTGATAAGGCTAGCTGGTTGGGAGATTTAAACCCAGCATTTTTGGCAATTGATACAGGGATGCAGGCTAACAAGGTTGCCGCACAGGCGGCAGAAGTTTCGGCTGGAGAAGCTAGTGCTCTGGCGCAATCTGCTAACTCTGTTGCTAACTCTGCTAACAGTTCCGCAACAAACGCATTATCAAAAATTGACAACTGGGTTGAAATAAATATCAATAACCCTGACACAACTAATTTTGTCCAGTACAACTGCCTATTGCAATTTAACCCAGATTTGGGCATAGCTAGTCTATACAACTTAATAGAGTTTAAAGATGGATTTACACCCGTTCTTGGTAAGTCGGGCACACCTTTTATTATTTTACCCAATCAGTATTTTAACAATACTTACGAGTCTACACTATATTTTAGTGGTAATGTTAGTGTATCTAACTCAAATGGCAATATTATTTATACTAATCCACAATATATAATTTCTGGCGGTAAAATATATCTAAAAACATTAGGCGGATCAGTACCTAGTGGTGGGAGATATAGATTCTCAATTTTATCACGCATGTATTATATCAAAAAATGGTTAAAATAAATGAGTATTTATGACCAAAATTGGAAAAGCTATGCAATGTACGTAACAAGCACAGTAGAGACTAACTGCAATTATGGTAGTGTTGAGTCGTGGGCTATGGCTGGTATTGGTATTATGCAATGGACATATGGCAGGAGTTGGGATTTATTAAATCTGCTAATAACTGATTATCCTGATATTGCTAACCAACTACCAATTTTGTTACCTCAAATCCAGGCAGGTAGAGACGCCTGGGGCGAGAAAATTTTTACGCAAAATGAAGCTAATGAGGTTAGTGCTGTGCTTGTTACTGATGAGGGTGTTAACACACAAAATAAGTTGTGGGAGTCAGATTGTGATAATTCTTATATTCCCCTCCTGCGTGATGAGTGCGGAATAACTGATCCCAAGACCGCTATTTTTGGGTTAACAAATTATCATCAATCACCACAAGCATTTTATCAGATTTTTAATGGATGTGGTAATTGTAATTATGATGTATGGTATATGACAGTACTCAATAATGGCATAGTTGGTAGTTATTCTACTCGTCAAAATACAGTAAAAGCCCTGTTGGATGAGTGGGACGGAGAAAGTGGTAAGGAGGGTTTTGGTAACTATGATCCACAACATAGTATCGGCGGAAATCAAAATCAAAATAGTGGTAACCCAGATAATACCTACAAACCTTTTGAGACATCCATAAATATTAAGTCATTACAAAAGTTTGGTAAAACATTCTTTTTATACTTGGATAACCAGGGCACCAACAAAAAAATTGAGTTTTATCAAGCTAGCGATAAATTATGGTTACCAATTTATCGCAACGAAAAAATCCAAGGAGAAACTACTACTACCCCTCAGCCGTCTTATCCAAATACAGGTACAGGCACACCAGAACAGCGTCAACAATTAGTTGACAAAATTTTAAGTTATGAGGGTAAACTCGGGTACTCTCAATCTGGTGATCTGCGCCTGTTCCCTGACAATGGTTATGCTGATTGCTCTTCACTGGTGTGGCACTGTTACAAGAGTGTAGTGGGCGTGGAGATTGGTACGTGGACAGGGACGCAAGTGGAAAATGGTACACTAATCAAAGAGGGTAGTGGTGTACTAGATACAAGTGATATGCTTAATGGTGATTTAGTATTTTTTAACTGGAGTTATCACAATCCGTTTTTTGACCATGTAGAAATGTATATAGGTAACAATCAATTATGTGGGCACGGGGGCGACCCCTACTATGGCCCAACTGTTAAACCAGATGCAGGAGCATATTCCGCTGATGCTTTTGACTGGCAAGTAAGGAGGTATATTTAATGATTATTGATGTATCAAGATATCAAGGAGTTATAAATTGGGATGCGGTTAATGGGGCTATCGATGGAGCAATAATCCAATGTGGTTATGGAGACGATTTTGTGGTGCAGGATGACCCATATTTTTTACGCAATGTACAAGAGTGTGACAGGCTGGGTATACCGTATGGTATTTACTTATATAGTTATGCTAACAATAAAGCTCATGCAGATAGTGAGACAAAACATATTTTAAGACTTGCTAAAAAATGTAATTTGGGTTTACCTATTTACATTGATATTGAGGATGCAAGTATAAGAGGTAGTTACAATGCTCAGTATTTTATAGACATGGGTCAGGCAATTGAGGATGCTGGATATTGGTTTGGATATTACTGCAATGAGGACTGGGCTAAAAATGTTATTAAAAATAGCCTTGATAGATTTACCAGTTGGATTGCTAACTATAGTCGCAAGCCTAGTGTACCTTTTGATATCTGGCAGTATTGCAGTGACGGTAGTGTGCCCGGGATTAATGGAGGAGTTGATTGTAATGAGATGGTAAGAGATTTGTTAAAAGAGATCAAAGGTAATTCTGTAACAAACAAGCCCGCAGAAAAACCAAAACCTAGCGCGGTTGATTATGTTGTAAAAAGTGGAGATACATTATCTGGTATTGCTAGCTTATATGGCACAACTTACCAAAAGATTGCTAGTGATAATGGTATAAGTAATCCTAATCTTATTTACCCAGGGCAGGTTTTAAAAATTAATGGTGGGAGTGCACCAGCACACAAAACTTATGTTGTAAAACAGGGTGACACTTTGTCTGGGATTGCTAGTCAGTTTAACACGTCTTACCAAAAGATTGCAAACGACAATGGGATCAGCAATCCTAACTTAATTTATCCAGGACAGCAGTTAATTATCAAATAACAAAAGCGGGGCGTTTGCCCCGCAATTAAAAAGTTATCTGTTTGTTTCTCCTGCGTTAGAGTGTACAAGTTCGTTTTCTTCTAACGTTGCCCAGATTCCTTTTATCTGACTTGTGTTACCAGCAATCGCCTGATTCATTGATTCAACGCCTGATGTTATTGTCTGTTGTGCTTGCTCTAAAGAGCTAATTCTGTTTTCTAGTGATGAGGTATCAATTGTTGGGATTTCTTGTGGCTCCTTATTTTCTAGTTCATTTATTTTGTCTGATAAAAGTGATATCTGTTTCTGTTGCTCATCTATTACTTTTTGGTTGTCATTTGATAGGACTAAATATGATGTGTATGCTGTATACCCTGATAGTAATATGATGAGCAGGAGCAAAAACCAGTTCCTTTTGATGTAGTTCATTCTGTTCACCTCCTTTCTTTTTGTATTTTTGTTACTTTGCATCACCTCCCTTCATGGATTAGTTTTAAAATTGTTTGTAAAAATCTCTTAGAGTCATGTATTCTGGTAAAGCTACAAACACTGTGTCTGATGTAAAGTATATTACTTGACTTTCTAGTAAGTCCCAGTCAGCATACATTAATCTCATAACTTTTGCTTGTTTTAATGTTATAGTTTCATTATCGTGTTTAGTTTTTATTGTTAATGTCTTTCCCATTGTGTAGTCACTGTTTTTTACTAATAAATTTCTTAATGTTAATCTATATAGATTTCCATTAGATTTTAATAATGCTCTGTAATAGTTTACCTCCTCTTCTAGTTCATCTAAATCCATAAACACAGCTGACCTATAACTTTCTCCTTTTGGATATCCGTATATTAGATATTTAAGTGACATATACTTTTCTATTAATGTTTCGATATATCCTAGTTCATAACCATCTGCATAAAATGATTCACATAATTCTCTTTTTTCTTTTTTATTTGTATCAAAGTTTATTGTGGTGTATCTGTTCTCCCATTCTATTTCAAGATCTTCTAAATAAAATTTTAGTTCTAAACTTGTTTCAAAATATGTCGCGTTAAAATATCTTTTGTAGTAATATCCCCAATATTCAACGTTGTTTTCTGTGTATTTTACAATAAGTGCTTTTTTCATCTTTATACCTCCTCATTTAAATATACTTCGTTGTGATTAAAAGCAAATACATGTAAATGTCCATATTTTACACCCGCTTTATTAGCTTCTTCTTCAAATATTGATACCCTATCCATCTTAATCATTATTCTAAGTATTGTATCTGGTTGCCATGCTAAATTGTTAAGATATGCTTCTTTAAATGTCATCCTGTGACCCTCCTTTAATTTTAATATAAGCTTGATACAATTATAATTTTCTCATATATAGCACCATTTTCATCAAATTTATGTTTGATTTTAATTGGTCTAAATTAAGTTTTGTGTATATTTTATATGATCTTTCCTTATCAGTACCAAATATTAAATGTTCGAGTATCATGGCTTTCCTGATTAATGTTTCTACAAAACTAAGCTTTTCTTCGTGATTTACATCAAAATGCTCAAGTGCTATCTGTTCCCATTCTCTTCTTAATTTCATTTCTTCTTCAAATTTGTTCATTTTTATTTCCTCCTTTATTTAAGTGGTGTATCTTTATTACAATTATATTATAGCATAGCTATTTAATTTTGCCAATATATTTTGTACAAAAAATTCGCAAAAATTGCG
>OLSM01001732.1_pt1 | contig 15461 bp, 21 predicted proteins | sample 1672721 | NCBI WGS metagenome assembly OLSM01 (sample SAMEA3136717, study PRJEB25190) | human gut metagenome | reverse complement strand
GGATCCCCGCGTCACCCTCATGCCGGAGGAAGCTGCGAAGCCTTGCGGATTCTGCCACGCCAATGAAGACGGCGAATACGATATGTTCGTCTTCGAGCATCCGGCAGACCCACAACGCAGCGCAAAGCTCAGTTTCTACGACAGGGTGCTTGCGCTTGAGATAAACCAGCCGGGAGACGAAAAGACACAGCGTCTTTCCTGCAAGATCAATCATTGCCCGTTCTGTGGACGGGCATACGGGGAGGAAGAAACTTGAGAACGCTGACCGTATTACAGCCTTGGGCAGGGCTTATCCTCACCGGCGAAAAGCACATCGAAACACGCGGGTGGAACACAAATATCCGGGGCCGCGTTGCTATTCACGCCGGAGTGAATGAAAAGTTTCTCAAGGAGTGGCCTCGTTCGAGCATGCATTGGGCTTGCAACGCCACCGGCTGCGTCCTTGGCACGGTCGAGATCGTCGACTGCATCCCGCTGAACCGAATAGCGGAGCGCGGCTACCTATACCTCGCCACGGAGAAGGAACGCAGGCTTGGCGATTGGTCGCCCGGGCGCTATGGATTCGTCCTGCGCAACCCGATTCTCTTCGACAAGCCTATTGCAGCCAAAGGGAAACAGGGTTGGTGGGACTGGCAGCCGCCGAAAGGAGGAATAGACGGCCATGCTTGAAAAAATCATGATTTTTCTTCTCGTCGCTTGCTCGGCATCCATATTCACGATCACGAGATTGAACAAGCAGCACCCGCTCATTTCTGCTTACTGGGTGCTTGTCTGGCTCTACTGGATTGCCAGAAGCATTTTGCTTACAGAGGGGTGAGCGGCATTGCCATCAAAGGTTGAGGCTTTCAAATGCGACTACTGCGGGAAGCTGCTCAAGCTCCCACATACAGCTGCAGTCCATGAAGCATCCTGCAAAAACAACCCTGCAAAACGGCACTGCATCACCTGCATTCACGGCATATCTGCATGCTGCGCGACTGTGCCGGACTGGACAGACCCAGATGGCCCCGGAACGGAGGTATACGGCCCGTACTGCGGATATCACGATAAGCCGATATCGGAAAAGCCGTATTTCATCGAATGCGACAATGGCGGTGGATTCGATACAGGGCTTGGATGGCACCCAGAGTTTCCCCTTCCATACACCTGCTTCCACTACGAAAGCAAAGGCAAAGCCGAATGGACACCCGAAGATCAATATGACGGAGGAACCAAAGATGAATGATACCACCAATGCGGTCGAGGTCATCGGCCAGCTGCAGAACGGGCTCTATTTGAGCCACGAGAAGATGGGCGAGAAGTTCTACGCCGGAACCCTCAAGGTCAAGAGGCTTTCCGGCGCGGAAGATCTTCTGCCCGTCACGATTCCGGGCCGCCTCTACGAGCAGGCGCAAGCCATCGAGAACGGCCCCGTCCAGATCACCGGCCAGCTCCGCACCTACAACAAGGTCGTCGGCGACAAGGGCAGATTGTTTGTCAACATCCACGCCCAGAGCATCGAAGCAGCACAGGAAAGCACGTTGAACGAAGTTCAACTCACCGGGACGATCTGCAAGCAGCCGATCTACCGCGTCACTCCCTTCGGCAGAGAGATTTGCGACATGATGCTTGCCGTCAACAGAGGCTACGGGAAAAGCGACTACATTCCCGTCATCACTTGGGGAGGCAACGCGCAGCGGGCAGCCACCCTTCACACCGGCGACCGCATCACAATCTCCGGCCGCATCCAGTCCAGAGACTACGAGAAGAAGCTGGCCACCGGCGACAGTATCACCAGAACAGCCTACGAGGTATCCGCTTTCAAGCTGGGATTGGAGGGAGCAGCATGAGTGTTGTGGGCAGCGTATCATTCGCCATCGATGGAGATTGGCTTACGGATTTTCTCCGTCAGCGCTTCCTCTACGAGGGAATTGGATTTGAATGGGTAGTTGAGACGGTCGGAGAACTGCTCAAGAGCAACGGTCTCACGGAGCAGCGCATTGAGCAGATCGCGCAGGACATCATCCTCGGACGCTCCTACTTCAAGGGAAATACGCGGGATGGCAGCTTTGTTTACTGCGACTGTTCAGACGAACCGCTCAAGTCCGATTTCTTCAGGAAATACACAAAGCTCCAGAACGACCTCAAGAAAGAGGAACAGGCCCGGAAGGATGCCGTGGAGGCATGGCAGGAACTCGCCCTTGTCATCACCGGCGAACTCAAGCGGGATGACTGCGGATGCCAATGCAACATCGACCTCTTGAAGCCCACGCCCATGGAAGAGTTCATCGACCGCATGATCACGTCGGAGGAAGAGACCGCTCCGTATGGCTTCATTTCCCCGGACGGAGAGTTCCACCCCGTAAAATGGGCCGATCACGAGCGCTTCGCTGGCGATTACATCCGGGCGCATGATGGTTGGGAGAACGTCTTGAAGAACGATATGCACACCGGCACGGACTACCTCGTCCTCGTGAAAGGGTGGTTGCTTCTCCACAATCCCCGGCAGGGTGTTCCGTTCCTTACTTCCGGCGACCGGCCCATGACCAAGGCGCAGCGCGAAGCCCTCTTCGACTACTACACCAAGTACGGCATGAAGAAGGAGGCCAGCGCCCTCTATCAGGAGGTGGAAGTATGAAAAACGGGCTGATATATCGAGAAGCCGCCGTCAAGGAATTGACAAAGATGGCCGTCACCGCTTCAAGCAGGCAGACGCGGGTGTTCGCCCGCTGCACAAATGCGATAGAGCTGCTTCCCGAAGCGGAAGACGCGGCAATCATCAAGCATGGGAATCCTGTTCCGCATTATGAAACATGGTGCAATTCAGACGGAGAGCCGGTCACAACGCTCCCATTTGGATATGAATGTCCGTTTTGCGGAGACCCGGATATCAAGAAATTCTGCCCGACATGCGGCGCGAAGATGGACAAGGAGGGCTGATGTTCAATGAGGATCCCCATCAACTGCGAGCATTGCGGTGAACTTATCGCCATGTTCGACACGAACGAAGATGTATCCGCGGAATGGGCAGAAGCTCCCTGCGGCGAAAAGGTCTGCGAAGCGTGCTGCGAGGACTGCGCAAGGAACCATGACCCCTACCATGCCTGCATGTTCAGAAGGGAGGCGGGTCTATGAGCCGTATCGGAAACTCTGAATGGGGAAAGCGCTCTATCATCGATGATGATTACAGCAGCGAAGAAGACGAATCCTCTCCGCTCGACGACGACTATATCCCGGAGGAATACCGCGATGAAGAATGGTGACGAGAAATATATCCTTACGCTGACCCGCGAACAGGCGCAGGTCGCGCAGAACGCCTTGGAGCTTTACGCCCGGTTGAAAATCGGGCAGTTCGACCGCATCACGGAGCTGATGCTGGACGTGCGGAGCGTGGATGAATACTGCCAGCGCCGCGACCTTGCCAACGACCTTCTCAAGATCGTCGCCTGTATCATCTTTGGCCGGAACGATTACGGCCAACCCAAATGCGAGAAGGACGCGCTGCATCACCGGGCGTGGAACATCTATACTGCCCTGCGGTATCAGATGGCATGGCACGATCACCCGGAAAGTGGATGGGGCGTACACTTCGACAAGCCTTACCCTTGGGGAGACGAACCTGTCCCCGATTGCAGAATCGAAAGGAGCAAACCAGATGAAAAGCCTCGCGGAACTCAAAAAAACGCCCCGACTGCTGATACTTCGGGAGGGGCCTGACGGCGGGTGGGCAGAAGCCCCCCTCGCCAGCAGCAAGAAAAACGCTCCGGCAGTTGTCGTGTTCTCATGGGAAGGTGGATGGGATCACGTTTCCGTCAGCTTCCGCAACAGAACGCCAACATGGGAAGAGATGGCAGAGATCAAAAAGCTGTTCTTTACGCCGGAAGAAGTATGTGTCGAGTACCACCCGCCCGAATCTGAGTATGTGAACAATATGCCGTACTGCCTCCACATCTGGCGCCCTCAGGGCGAAGAGCTGCCCACGCCGCCGTCATGGATGGTAGGCAGCAAGCAAGGTCAATCGCTTGCACAAGCGATCAAGCAAGGCCTCGACGAACTCACAGCAATGGAGGCGGGCCAGCTTGCCAGCGCCCCCGGAGCAGCAGCCTCTCAGGAAAAGCACGAAAGGCTGATGGAATATGGAGCATGAGAAGGAGGAATCATTCGTGAAAGTCACCCTGATCTACAAGCCGGAAGATCGTGAGCTGATGCTGTTCAAGCGCTGCATTTGGGTCACGATGGGCAAAACGGAAATCCCCAAAGCCCCCCCGCGCTCACAGCTCCTTCGCCGCGTCCTTCACGCACGACACAGCCCCATCCGCGTCCTGAACTTCGCTTTCCTCATCGAGGGAATCCCCAGCAACACGGCCACACATCTGGCTCGTCACGTTCATGCTGTCCCGTTTGTTTCCAGCCTCAGGAACGACCGGCAGGACAAAATGGACGGCGACAAGGCCCCGCGCGATACGCCGGTGGACATGATTTTCTACTGCAACGCGGAAGAGCTGATGACCTTCGCAAACAAGAGGCTCTGCGGCCGCGCAGCAAAGCGGACGCAGCAGGTCGCCCGGATGATGTGCGATGAAGCGGGAAAGGCCATGCCGGAACTCTCCGGCAATCTCGTTCCCATGTGCATTTACCACGGCGGCGTCTGCCATGAACTTGAGAGCTGCGGGAGGTGTGTTTGTGGATAAGGACGAACGCAGCTATGGCGTACCTTATCGAAACGCAGAAGGATATGCCGACCCCACGACCCACGGCGCTCTCACCAGCGTCATGAAAGAGCATTACGAGAAGCAGGAAGCAGCCGACGCTCGGTGCAATCAGCTCATAAAGGTGCTGAAAAACACCATCGACCTTGCTGGCTTCGATCTCGTTGCCCGCATCGAAGTCCGTGACCGCGAAACCGGGAGGACATACCGATGAGCCAATGTGTCATCTGCGGAATAACGCTCCCGGAAGGGTATGGACAGGTCTGTTTGAGGTGCCGTAGCAAATACGGGCAGCGGGAAGACCTCTCTCAGGTTGAGAATGAAAATCGGCGCCTGCAAATGCTCCTGACGATGGAACGCCGGGAACACGCAGCCACGCGCCGGAAGTTGGAAAAGGCCGACCACGACCGACAGCGCTATGCGAGACGCATCCGCTTCTTGGACGGTAGACACGACGCGCTATGCGCTCTGTACCGGGCAACGAAGAAGGAGCGGGACATCCTTGAGACGGCGCTGAACGCTTGCGAAAGGAGCTTGTTGGAATGGCAACCAGACCCCCAGAAAAAGATGCAGACGGAAGATTCCATTTCTCAGAGCGTGAATACTACGCCACGAGAGAGCTGTTCGGCATCGTCAGCACATTCAACAAAAACGCAGAGCAGCTTGAGCGGCGCGTCCGAGAAATCCCCGGAGGCTGGCGGGATCTGAAGCTCATTATGGCCGTCTCGGAAAAGCTGATGAAAGGCATCTTGAGAACGATCCCAAAGAAAAAGCTCGCAGTCATCCAGAAGGAGCTGACCAACACCGAAGTCCTCGTCAACGTCAGGAACGCCATAGCCCCCCATGCGAGGACAGACACGGACGGATTCACCTATTTCTCGCAGAGAGCCTTGGAGAGAATCACGCAGCGCGTGGTGGACTTCGAGTGTTTCTGCTGCCAGAAGCAGGGAGCCGAAGCGAAACATTGCCAGCTCCGCAGGGATATTGAATCGACCTACATGTTCGATTACACCTGCCCGTCGAAGAAGGAATGCCCGTTTGCGGGCATGATGTTTGGAGGAACCTACGATGAAGACGAAGATTTATAAACCCGGCAACCTGAATCCGCTGGCCCGGAAGATGCTCAAAGACCAGCGCGTGAGCGTGGTTGTGGAGAACTTTCTGGGCGTGGACTGGCATCAGAAAACGGCGTCGACCCGGAGAAACTGATGGCCGAGAAGCACGAATACAACAAAAGCCGCCCGTACAAACACGGAAAGAAGTGCTGATAGTTGTTAAACAAGGTTAAACCGTCCTATTGCTGCCGATGCAGCACAGTACGATAAAGAGTTAGGCCGGAAGTGGATGGCGCTCAGATGCCGCCACAGATAGCAAGAAAGGATGGCCCCCATGAACGATGCAAGATTCACAGGCAACCTCACCAGAGACCCCGAAGCCAAAGCCATGAGCAATGGCAAGCTCCGCTGTACATTCACGCTGGCAGTTACTCGCCCCTACACGAACCAGCAGGGCCAGCGGGATGCCGATTTCATTCAGTTCGTCGCCTACGAGAAGAATGCAGAACTGGCCCAGAAGTATTTGGCGAAGGGCCGTAAGATTCTGGTCATTTCCCACGTCAAGACCGGCAGCTACGAGAAGGACGGCAAGCGCATTTACACGACGGAATTTGTCGTGGACAAGATCGAGTTCCTGTCCTCTGCACAGCAGGACAACCAGAGCGCAGCACCGGCAGAGCAGCCCCCCCAGAGCTATGCCAATCAGGGATTCCAGCAGGTCGATGATGACGAGTTGCCCTTCTAAAAACCTTCGGAGGTGATGTGACCATGATGCCGGGAAAAGCAGAGGAAATGCTGAAAAATTATAAGGCGTACCTCGGAAGGTGCAGCTATATTGAGGCCGTTATTGAGGGACTGAAAGTGAGCATCAAGATCGCGGAAGCGGATGCCCGCGACGACCTCATCAACGGCAGCGGGAAGCAGCCGGACGGGATGCCGCACGGAACCACGATGGGAAACCCCACGGAGCGCATTGCGATCATGCTCGCAACCGGCATTATGACGGACGACATCGCAGCCATGAACAAAGAGATCGCCGCGTTGGAAGCGGAGCATCGTGAGAAAAGCCTTGTGGTGTATTTTGTCCAGGCGTGGCTCAAGGGCCTTTCGGCCAAAGAGCGCTGGATGATCGAGAGGTGCTATTTCGACGAAATGACCTACCGGGAAATCAATGCCCGCTACAGGGAGGAATACGGGGAAAACTGCTCGAAGGATTTGCTGCGCCGCCTCAAGAAAGATGCTCTTGCGAAGATATTCGAAATGGCGAAGTGACGATTTTTCTGCGCAGAAGCAAAACGGAAATGCGAATTGTTCCACGTGAAACATCGTAATACCGATTTGCTACCCCCGTATCCACGATTTTGCTACCTTCACAAATGAAAAAGACGATGCTATAATTATAATCAAGCGGAAGCAGTACCTAGCCGGGTGCTGCTTTTTTATATGCAAAACAGAAAGAGAGGTGCAGGAAGTGGCAGATATCAAATACGGGAGGATGAAGCTGGCCGATATGATGCCGGCAGAATACAATCCCCGGAAAGACCTGCAGCCGGGAGACCGGGAGTGGGAGAAGATCGAGAACTCCCTCGGAACTTTCGGCATGGTCGAGCCGATTGTGTTCAATGAGCGCAGCGGTCGCATCGTTGGCGGTCACCAGCGGGCGAAAATCCTTGCGCATCGCGGAGAGGAAGAGGTCGACGTCTCCATCGTGAATTTGAGCGATGAGGACGAAAAAATCCTTTGCGCGAAGCTCAACCGCGTACAGGGCTATTGGGACACGGCAAAGCTGGCAGACCTGCTTGTGGAGATCAAGGAGGCCACCGGCTCCATTGAGGCCACGGGCTTTGACGAGTGGGAGCTGGAAAGCCTCACGCAGGAATACGATCACATCGACAACCTGATGGACGACGATTTCTCCGACGCTGGCAGCCACGAACAGACCACCTTCGCGGTCACGTTCACATTCCCGATGAGCAGCAAGGAAGTCATTGACGATTTCATTGCGGAAGAGGGCAAAGAGGCCCTTAGAGATATTATTACTACACAGATAACGGGAGGTGAAGAGTAATGCTTATCCAGAAGAAGCTCATAAAAGATATGGACAGAGCAGCCTACAACCCCCGTGTCGATTTGAGACCCGGAGATGATGAATACGAGGCCCTCAAGGACAGCCTCACGGAGTTCGGTCTGGTTATCCCGATCATTTGGAACCAGCGGACGAACCGTGTTGTCGGCGGCCATCAGCGTCTCACCGTCGAAGAAAACCTCGGCCATACGGAAGTGTATGTCTCGGTGGTCAACCTTGACGAAATGCAGGAGAAGCAGCTTAACATCGCCCTCAACAAGGCGCAGGGCGCGTGGGACGATGGGAAGCTGGCAGAACTGATGAACAGCCTTGGAAACCGGGCGCAGGACACCGGCTTTACGCTGCCGGAAATCGAAGCGCTCACCAGCCGTATCGAGGATGCGCTGGACGAAGACTTCCTCGACGGAGAGCTGGGAGAGATCGAAGAGACCTTCAACGTCACGTTGGAGTTCCCGGTCGAAATGAAGGACGAAATCCTCGGCTACATCAAGGAACACGGCAAAGAAGAGCTGGTCGAACTCATGATTGAGGCGGCCCGAAGGGAGGAATGAGACATGGGATGCAGTTGCGGAAGTCAGGTCATCCTGTGCAATCTCCCGGTACGCTTTGATACCTACGTTGGATGCAGCCATGGATGCCGGTACTGCTTCGCCCAGAAGAAGACCGACATCTCCAAGATTCGCAAGGGCGACACCCCGCAATCCCTCAGGGACTTTATCGAGGGAAAGCGCGGATATGAAACCCATTGGGTAGACTGGAATATCCCCATCCATTGGGGTGGCATGAGCGACCCCTTCCAGCCGATTGAGCTGAAGGAGCGCGTCAGCTACGAATGCCTCAAGATTTTCGCCGAGACGCAGTACCCGTTCGTGGTCAGCACGAAGGGCCGTCTCGTCGCACACCCGGAATACCTCGACCTGCTGGCCCGCTGTAATTGCGTGGTGCAGGTGAGCATGGTTTGCAGCAGGTACGACAAGCTGGAACCCGGAACCCCAAGCTACGAGGAAAGACTGGAAATCGTCAGGACGGTGGCAGGCCGCGTAAAACGAGTTATCGTCCGTATTCAGCCCTACATGCCGGAAGTCTTTGAAGACGTCATGAAAAACATTCCGCGTGTTAAAGAGGCTGGCGTTTATGGCATTGTTGCCGAAGGCATGAAGTTCGCCAAGGCAAAGCCGGGCATGGTGCGCATCGGCGGAGACAGCTGTTACCCGAAGGACGTACTCGAGCGGGACTTCCTGAGAATTAAGCAGGAAGCCCACAGGAACAGCCTTCGCTTTTTCAGCGGCGAAAACAGGCTCCGGGCTATGGGCGATGATATGTGCTGCTGCGGCATTGAGAATCTGCCCGGATTCAAGGGCAACGATTACAACCTCTGCATGATCGTGAACGGGAAGAACCCGGAGCCGACCGAACGGATGAAAACCGTTGGTACGGGCGGGTGCTTCAAGAGCCTGCGGCAGAGCGCAGGAACGTCCGGCAAGATCGCAAAGCAGTCCTTCTACGGACTGATGCAGGAGGAACTCAGCTCCAAGCCTGATTATTACAAAAAGCTGTTCGGCAAGGGCAATGAATAGCGAAAAGCTGCATTACCTGACACCGGTGCAGCAGGTGGACGGAATGCTCTTCAAGCGCGAAGACCTCTACACTCCGCTGGGAGCCGGAGAGGTCAACGGCGGGAAGTTGCGGCAATGCATGTTGCTGGTGAACAAAATCCATCGGGAATACGAAGGACTGGTCACCTGCTGTTCAATCCATTCGCCGCAAGCACCGATCACAGCAGCCACGGCAAAGGCTTTCGGACTGGAATGCCAAGTCCTTTACGGAGGCACAAAGCCCGAAAACCTCAGGCAGTTGCCGATGCCGAGACTGGCTATGAGGTACGGCGCGAAGATCACCATTGCGGCAAAGAGTGGTCGTAGTAGTATATTATATTATATAGCTCAAAGACTACAGAGAGTAAAAGATAAAAGAGACTATATAGTATTATATGGCATCAATCTCCAAGAACACGAGGATATTCTGCTTGGAGCTGTTGCAGCTCAGGTGCGAAATATCCCGGATGAGATCGACAACCTCGTTCTCACATGCGGGAGTGGAATCACAGCCATTGGAGTGCTGGCAGGACTGAAGCAGTATCACAAGAACGTCAGAAATGTCCATCTGGTTGCTACAGGCCCAGACAGACGGAAGCTGATACATGAGACGCTGCAGAAGTACGGAGCAGACAGGCAGTTCCACTACCACGACTTATTTCACACTCGCGGCTTTTCTTACGAAGAGCCGTTTTGTTCTGTTTGGGGAGGCATCAAGCTCCACCCGAACTACGAAGCGAAGACCATGGCATGGTTCGCAAAAAGCGGCCTGCGACCAGAGGACACGCTGTTCTGGATAACGGGCGCAGAACCTCTCGCCGGTAAGTAACGGGAGGTGATTGAATGCCGAAACGCACGGAGCCAGAAGTCCTATGGGAACAGCAGCCGGGAGAAAGTGCAAAGGCGTTTGAGGCATTCGCAGCCTACAGGGATATGGGCGCTGAGCGAAGTCTGCGCAAGCTCACACAGCAGCTACACAAAAACCTCACTACGATTCGAGATTGGAGTGTCAAGTGGAACTGGCAGGAAAGAGTGCGAGCATACGACCGGGAACTCGACCGGCAGGCCAGAGAGCAGGCGGTCCGAAGTGTGCGGCAGATGACCGACCGGCATATCCGAATTGCCATGCAGCTTCAAGCCAAAGCGGTGAGGGCGCTGGAGAACCTTGACGAAGCACAGCTCACGCCGAAGATGATGCTTGCCTTTCTGACAAAGGCGACAGAGCTGGAACGCATGAACAGACTGAGCAGCGCCGGTCTGGATGAAAACGGCCAGAAGGAAGCTGCATCGGAGGTTGAGATCATAATCGAGGGTGATGACGATGTTGACGATCAGAGTTAAGCCCAGCGCGTTCAACAGCGTCTACTACCCACACCTGAAGAACGACCACCGCTACCAGCTCTATTACGGCGGCTCGTCCAGCGGCAAGAGCTTTTTCCTCGCCACCCGCGCAGTCCTCGACTGCTTGAAAGGCCGGAACTACCTCGTCGTCCGCAAGGTCGCCAAGACCCTGCGCGGCTCCTGCTGGAATGAAATACTCAAGGCCATTTCCCGCTACAACCTCAACAACCAATTCAGGATCCGACAGAGCGACATGATCATCGAGGCAAAGGCCAGCGGAGCGCAGATTGTTTTCGCAGGCCTCGACGACGCTGAGAAGATCAAGTCCATCACCCCGGCAAAGGGTGTATTCACGGACATCTGGATGGAAGAGGCAACGGAGTGTGACTACGGCGATTATAAGCAGCTCGACAAGCGCTTGCGCGGCCTGTCGAAGTTCTGCAAGCGCTTCACGCTCTCATTCAACCCGGTTTATTTGACCCATTGGATTTACATCGAGTTCTTCAACATCTGGGACGACACGAAGAACTACGCAGCTACGGACAAGCTCTCGATCCTCAAGACCACGCACAGGGACAACCGCTTCCTCGCGCCGGAAGACCACGAAGCGCTCGAAAGCGAAAAGGACGAATACTTCCGCAATGTCTACACCTACGGCAACTGGGGTATTCTCGGCGACGTCATCTTCCGCAACTGGAAGACAGAAGACCTCGCCGAGTATAAAGACATCGCGGGCAGCCTGTATTTCGGCCTCGACTTTGGCTTCTCTTCCGACCCGGCAGCCGTTATCAAGGTGCGATTTGAGCGGGCGAAGAAGCGCATCCTCATCCTCGATGAGATTTACGAGCGCGGCCTGATTAACACGCAGCTCGCCAAAGAGGTCAAGCCCTTCGCGGGCTTCAACCCCGTCACTTGCGACTGCGCGGAGACAAAGTCCATCGCGGAGCTGCGTATGCTCGGCGTGAACGCTATCGCCAGCAAGAAAGGCCCGGACAGCGTCATTCACGGCATCCAATGGCTGCAAGGCTACGAAATCGTCGTGGACAAGTGCTGCCAGAATATGCGCAATGAGCTGACCCTTTACCAATGGCGAAAGGATAAGGACGGCAACAGCCTCCGCGTCCCCGTGGACAAGAACAACCACCTTATCGACGCGCTGAGATATGCGCTTGAGACTGAAATCAACAGCGCACCCACCAGCGCCCCCCCGAAGGACTACGGAAACGACAAGCCCAGCTACTGGCAGAAGTGAGGTGATTATACATGCCGAGCATGAAGGAATATGGCAGAATCGGCCAGCGCCGATACGCTGGCATGTTCTCGGAAGAGTTTCTGCGAGAGCTGCAAGGCAAGCGCGGAATCGAGGTCTACCGGGAAATGTCGGAGAACGACGAAATATGCGGCGCGATCATTTATGCCATCGAGACCCTTATCAGACAAACGGACTGGAATGTTCAGCCCGGAGGCGACAGCGCAAAGGACAGGGAGTGCGCAGAGTTCGTGGAGAGCTGCATGAACGATATGCAGGACACATGGACGGACACGATCTCCGAAATCCTTTCTTTCCTCGCCTACGGTTGGAGCTATCACGAGATTGTCTACAAGCGCCGAACCGGCAACAGCCGCGATCCCCGGCAGAACAGCAAATTCACGGACGGCCTGATCGGCTGGCAGAAGCTCCCGATCAGAGCACAAGAAACCTTGTTCCGCTGGGAGTACGACGAAGCAGACAACCTGACCGGCATGACGCAGCTCCCGCCGCCTGATTACAGGATGGCGACCATCCCCATCGAAAAGGCGCTGCACTTCCGCACGAAGAGCAGAAAGAACAACCCCGAAGGGCGCAGCATTCTCCGATCTGCATACCGGGCTTGGTACTTCAAGCGCAGGATTCAGGAAATCGAGGGCATCGGCATCGAGAGAGACCTTGCTGGCCTCCCGGTGCTGACACCCCCGGAGCAGTATGACATCTGGAACGCAGAAGACCCCCGGATGAATGAAATGCGGCAGCGGGCAGAAGCCATTGTCCGCAACATTCGCCGCGACGCAACCGAAGGAATCGTCATGCCTTTCGGCTGGACGCTTGAGCTGCTGGCTTCCAGCGGCAAGCGGCAGTTCGACACCAACGCGGTCGTCGAGCGCTACGATTCCCGCATCGCCATGAGTACCATGAGCGACTTCCTCCTGCTGGGCCATCAGCAGGTAGGCAGCTTCGCACTCAGCAGCGATAAGACGCACCTGTTCAGCATGGCGCTCGGCACCTATCTGGACATCATCTGCGAAGTTTTCAACAATCAGGGAATCCCCCGGCTGATTGGCATGAACGCAGACCATTTCAAGGGCATCACTGACTACCCGAAGATTGTACACGGCGATGTGGAAGCACCGAACCTCAAGGACTTTGCAGCCTACCTCAAAGACCTCACCGGCTGCGGCGTGATTATGCCGGACGAAGACCTCGAAGACTTCGCCCGCCAGATCGCAAAGCTCCCGGAACGCATGGAGGCCCGTCAGTTCGATCAGGAAGCCCGCGCCCAGCAGCGCCGCGCAGCCCGTGAGAAGAAGGACGCGGACGCAGGGAAGGACATCGACACGGAAGATATTGCCCCGGAGGACGAGGAAGAGATCAAAGAGTGACCGCTGGAAAGGTGGTGAGCGCTGATGATTGTTGTCTTTTCAAAGGCCATGCCCAGCAAGCAGACGGTGCTGGATAAGCTCAACTCCTTCATCGACGCTTCCAGCCCGAAGCTCGCCACCTTTCTGCATCACCAGATCAACCAGCAGCAGAACGCAGTCACCTACAAGGAGCTGCACGAAGCCATCCACCAAGGCCAATTCCCGTTGAGCTACCTGACCAAATGGCAGCAGGATTACAGCCAATTCATCATCGACCACTACACGCCGATGGTTGACAAGGCGGTAAAACAGGCAGCCATTGACCTCGCCGGAGAGTACGCCGGAGCGATCTTCGACCCTCAAATTGGGCTGATGGATGATTACATCAAGACCCACGGCGGCAAGCTCATCCAGCAAGTAACGGCGACGCAGTACAACGCGATCAACACGCTCGTGCGGCAGGCATCCATGACCGACACCATGACGGTCGACCAGCTTGCGCGAGCCATTCGCCCTTGTGTGGGCCTCACGCAGCGGCAGGCGCAGTACGTCAAGCACTACTACGACAACCTGATAGATCAGGGCTATAGCCAGCAGGCAGCCTTGAAGAAGCAGGCAGCCTACGCCGCCAAAGTCCACCGGCAGAGAGCGCAGACCATCGCGGAGACGGAAATGGCCTACGCCTACAACGCAGCAGCCGACGCAGTTGTTCAGCAGAACATCAAAGACGGATACTTCGACCCCAGCGTGGAAAAGTATTGGCTCACAGCAGCCGATGAACTGGTCTGCGATGAGTGCGGAGCCATCGACGGAGAGACAGTCCCTGTTGACGCGGACTTCTCGATAGGCGTTAAACTCCCTCCTGCGCATCCTCGCTGCCGTTGTGCCGTAGGCTATAAGAATATCAAAGTCCTCAAGCCCGCCCCTGCTCCGGCCCCCACAGCGGCCCAGAGCAGCACACCGGCGCAGCCACAGCAGCCGACGATACCCACAGCGCCCGACCCCGGCACACTCAGCTACAAAAGCAGCGTGAAAATGGGAACCGGCGAAATGCACCAGTACACCGACGCAGACGGCCACGAATGGATTTTCAAGCCTGCACAAAGCAAGTTTGGCGGCCACAAGGAACCGTTCAGAGCCTATGTGCAGGAAGCCGGATACAAGGTGCAGGGCATCGTAGACCCGGACACAGCAGTCCCGGTCAAGGCCCTCACGCTGGACACGCCCAAAGGGTCGCGCTTCGGCGCAGCTCAGCTCCGCATCGAAGACACAGACGGCAGCTTCGACCTCAAGAGTTGGCAGGGCGGCTTCGGAGGGACGACCCCGGATGCAAGCGTCATTGCCCAGCTACAGCGCGAAAACGTGACCGACTGGCTGATGTGCAACTACGACAGCCACGGCGGGAACTTCCTGCGCATCAACAGCACCGGCAAGCTGGTGGGCGTTGATAAGGAACAGGCTTTCCGCTACATCACGAATCCGTCCGCGAAGAAGATGAGCTACAGCTTCCATCCAAATTCGACCTACGGAGAAACGGAGCCGATCTACAACACCCTTTACCGCAAGTTCGCCAACGGCGACATCGACATCGACCTCAATGATGTGCTGCCCTACATTCAGCGCGTCGAGGCGGTCCCGGACGCAGCCTACAGAGAAATATTCAGAGAGTATGCAGAGGCCCTTCATGGCAAGGGAGCCAAAGCAGAGTCTCTTCTGGATGATATTCTGGCCCGGAAACAGGGCCTCCGTTCGTCGTTTAGGGATTTCTACAGCGACATCCTCGCGCAGCGCACCGGCACGAAGACGGTATTCCAGTTTGCCGACGAAGCGGCAGCGGCAGCAAGCAAAGCACCGCTCACAGGTACGGCGATGTCTTCCACCTCCCTGCAAAGCATGTCCTTGACGGATCTGAAAGCCCTCGCACAGAAGCAGGGCATCAAGTACGCTTGGAACATGAACAAGACGCAACTTGTGGACGCGATCTCCGACCCGACAAAGACCGCCCAGATCGTCGCAGACGCGAAGAAGACGGGCGAGGCCGTGAAGGACTCGTTCTGCATCGAGTTCGCGCCCGACGAAG
>OLSM01001726.1_pt1 | contig 15482 bp, 17 predicted proteins | sample 1672721 | NCBI WGS metagenome assembly OLSM01 (sample SAMEA3136717, study PRJEB25190) | human gut metagenome | reverse complement strand
AAAAAGCCGATGGCCCATCTGACTTCCTCGGGATAACTCAATCCTCGGGATTAGATCATTTATCTGGATATCCAGATAAGTGATCCATAGCGGTCAGCGTATAGGCAAGCTCTTCCTGACAGCCAAGTCCATTGCCGCCGTTCTGCGGCTGGCGATCCACGGTATTCCCGGCGATACAAATAGTATCAGGCTCCTGCTCCACCAGCGGCACATTGTTTCCGCCTGTGCCGTAACGGGCTGACATCGTGGGCGCTACCTTGTGCGAGCCGGTGTAGCGGCTGTCGATGCCGTGATTTTCATATACAAGCGGCTGATGTCCATGCTCCTGCGCCCGCAGCGTACCAGACACATTCTCCGAGCATTCCATGACATTTCCGCCCTGATCGTTGAGACACAGGACAGACGGCATACAGTTCCCGCTTGCCGAGCCTTTCAGCGTAGGAGCCAACTCCTCGCCGTAGCCGATGCTTCCGGCAGACGCTCCGGCACCGGCAGAAAAACCGGCGGCTACAAAAGTCTGCTGCTTCATGCCGGGACTGGCTTGCAGCGCACCTGCAACGTTGTGCAGATCCCGCACTTCATCCCGCTGATTGGCGGCAAAAGCTGTAATTTCTCCTTCATCCGGCTGCGTCACAAAAGTTTGCATTTGCATATTGGTGGTTGCCATCAGCGCGCCGGACACGCCGTGCAGGTCAATGCCCTCGTCCCGCTGGTTGATGTGATAAGCATCCAACCCAGTAGGCTGACCATCCGGCCGCATAAGTCCTGCCTGTATCTTCAGTGCACGCGCCAGCTTTTTCGGCAATTCCTTGCCGCGCTCAGAAGCTCGGCGCAAGATACCCAGACAGGCTTTCGGGGTCAAATAGTATTTTGTCGGCGGATCTGCCTGCAAAATCTGCGACAAGGAAGATCCTTTTACGTCGCTGGGCGACACCCCAGTATTGAGCGTCAAGGCACCGCCACGCCAGGGAGAAATCATCTCCCAATAGGATTCGCCCAGCAGATTGCCATGACCAGGGGTAAGGTCCAGGGACATGAACGGAATCGCGCTTAACTCTGACAATTTCTTCGAGGACGATCCGGAAATCTTCGCCCTTGGGCGTTCCGCTGGAAAAGGCTCCGGGGACGTTCTCCCACAATAAGTATCGAGGTCGTACATGGATATCTGCTCTGCCTCGTAATTGGTCTGCATATCTCATCTCCTTTACCAGCCTGACCTGCTCCATAAAAAGGCCGGAGCGTGCGCCGGCTAATCCGGCCCTCGCTCCGGCCACGGACAGGTCCTGGCACGGGCTGCCGCCGCAGATGATATCCACAGGCGACAGTTCCGCGCCGTTCAGTTTCGTAATGTCGCCCACATGGATCATGTAGGGAAATCGCAGCTTTGTGACCTCGATAGGGAAGGCTTCGATTTCCGATGCCCACACCGGCGTAATGCCGCTGCGGATGGCAGCCAAAGGAAACCCGCCGATGCCATCAAATAGGCTCCCCATCGTCAGCACACACTCACTATTCATTTTACCGCCGCCACCACCGTGCGGGTCATATTCACCGCACTTTGGGCGGTATACACGGCAGACATGATGTTGGCTTTTGTGGTGGTGTCCAAGCCAAATGCCCCTGCGATACGGGGGATCTCTCCGGCCGAGAGCATCAAGCCAAGCCCCAGCAGGGCATGATCCTTGAATACCATCAACCCTGCCACAAGGATGGTCGCCTGCAAAAATGCCGTCAGGCATAGGCCGATGACCTGCTTGCACCACTGGATGAAGCCGTCCCCATAGCCTCGCGGTACGCTGAACATATACAGGCTCCCCACGGCGATTTGGATGAGCAGGATGCCGCCGCGCTTGAGATTAGCGAAGAACACCTTGATGACCGCGTAGGCCATAAGTGCAAGGCAGAAGATAACCATCAGTCCGCTGGTCACCGGCCCAAAGCCCCGCAGTGCGATAGACGCGCCTGTCGTCAGGCTCTCCACGGCATCAAAGTCCGCCAGCGCTTCCTTTGCTACATCTCCGATGCCGCGTGTGCCATAGCCGGTGATACCTGCGGTCAGATCCGCCTGCAGCGACACCGCCAGCGCGTACAGCTTCACCGGCACTTGGGTAAAAAGGGAGACGGCCAGAAAGCCTTTCATGGCGTTCAAAGCCGTCTCTTTTACATTGCCCCGTCCTGCGGAGTATTCCACGCCGGTCTCGAAGCAGGACACCACCAGCCCTATGGCGTACAGCGCCCAGCCCAAATAGGAGAAGAACAGCACCACGCTCTGCACCCAGCTCATGTCAAAAAGCTCTGCGCCCATGCTGCCCATCTCCGCGAAAAAGTTGCCGAGAAAGCCCACGATCTGACCGTAGAACCAGTCCACGATCTGGCCCAGAACCGTTTCGGCTACAAAATCCCAGATAAATATTTTACTTCACCTCCCGCAACTAAAAAAGCACCCTGCCGCAGCAGAGTGCTTTCCAGTGGATATTTAATTGTTATGTTCTCCCTTGATGCCGAAAATATGGTACATATAGTTGGTTCTGGCATCGGCAATATGGTAAATCAATACAGAGTCCTCCACAATGCGGTAGATACAGACATACTTCCCAATGAATAATGCCCGAAAGCCATACCGCCCCAGCAGTTGGGTCTCTTTTAAAACACCTAACTGGGGAAAAGTTTCCAGCTTCCTTACCGAAGACAATATCATTTTGGCAAATTTTTCCGCAGATTGCGTACCGACTGTGTTTTTATGATACAGCAGCAAATCCCTGTATTCCAGTTTCGCTTCATACAGCCATTCAATCCGCATCCAAGACCTCCTGCGTCAGGCGCTCCATATCGTCCATAGAGGAGGTTTTTGCTCCCGCCAATCGGGATTGTTCCCGCTGCAGCAGCATATACAGAAGGTCAAGCTCTTTCTCCCGCTTCTCCCAGAGATCCATCGGGACAAAAACCATCTCGCCGTCGCCGTTCCGTGTCAAATAGATAGGCTCCTGTTTTTCCTTCGCCAGCCGAACCATTTCGTCATACCCGTTGCGCAGGGAAGTTGCCGAACGAATCATCATTTTACTCAGCTCCTCTCATTGCTTAATTATGCCTTTATTATAAACGAATTATTCCTGCACGTCAAGAAGGACTGCTAAACTTGGGGTATCACGCTTTCTTCTTCACATCGTCTGTTCCCACGCTTGGTCGGCCATATCCTGAAACACCTCCAGATAGTCAGACACCGCAGTGGACAGCACCTCATAGTCCTGCCGGGTAGGATGATACACATACCAGTCTACTTTCCCGGAGTCATCCCAGATGTGCGGCTCCACGCCGTTTCGAAAGTTGTGATTGGCGGTCATCTTCAGCCCCAGCAGGTCTGAGAAGCGAAGGCGCAGGGTGTCCACCTGTCCCTCGCTGCGGTTGAGGATCGTGATCTGCAGGGCATTGTACTGACTGCCGATCATGCCTGTGACGAATTGGATCTTTGCCCGGTTCATCTCACCCAGACGCACATAGCAGGCTCTGTCCACATAGGTGGCATCGGAATAGCAGCTCCCAACGATTTTCCGAAGCTCCTGTTCGTAGAAGGTTATCACCTCACACCCCTACAATGTCCCACACATACAGCGGCGCGGTGAGGGTGAATACCAGACAGGCGAACAGGATGGCGGGAGCAGTCCATTCAAACTGTCCTGTTTTCCGATAGTCAAAATAGCTTGTACCCACCTTCACAAAGAAAAACACCGCCAGGATCAGGTCGATGGCAGGGAATACCACGTTGTTCACCACCGTCTTGATCTGCCCGGATGCCGTCTGCCATGTACCCTCCACCGCGCTGGCCACATCGCCGGTGCCGGTGGCATAGGCCGCCACGGAGAACAGCCAGCACAGCAGCGCTGTTACACCCAGCAGCACTGCGGCGCGTTTTACCGTTTTCATCGTCATTCCTCCTTCACATCGTCATTTCCTGTGTCATCTCCGTCTGCTCCTGCCGCAGCTGCGCCAGCTTCTCTGCCGCCCAATCCGGAATGCACTCGTCCCGGATAACGCCTACGAACTCACTGCGATTCCAGCGGGTCGTTTCGCCATCCACGAGACAGGTGCAGAGCACCGACCTCCCACGGGCGTGAGGCAGACACCCAAAGCCGCTATGGGCCAGCCAAAGCTGGTTTTCCGGCTGCCAGCAGTCCTCCCGCAGTGTGTCCGGTGACAGCACCAGCACCTTGCCGGTGAAGTCCTGCTCTCCGGTATCTGGCAGGCAATGCTCCGCACCAAACAGGTGCAGTCGCGCCAGCTCTCCACGATAGTCGCTGACAAAGCCGTCCAGCACGGCGGGATGGCTGTTCACCACGAAGGTCAGGCGGTGTCCGCCGTCGGAGGGGATGAATATCCTCCGGCTCCACTGCTTGTTGACCTCGTGATACCGCCCGTCATAGGCATGCTCCTGCAGGGTATTGGCCAGCACGAAGCCCACCCGTTTGTAGCCGTATTGGTCGATAACGCTTTTGGCGCAGCCGTCCTTCAGGTGCATCCCATCAAAATCCCGTCGAATCGCCAGCTCTATGGCCCCAGCGCAGGCGCAGTTGGCGCGGAAATTGGCGCGCCACAGCTCCAGCTCGCCCCGTTCCCGCGCTTCCTTGGCCGTGTAGGGATACATCCCCTCATTCAACGGCATAGATCACATCTCCCTCCGCCAGATGGTGCGCCAGCTGTGCCGGACAGCAGCCGCAGTTCAGCAGCAGGATCAGCACATCGTCCGGCACCGCGTCCAAGTCAAAATCCTCGTCATCCCTGTCGCATTCCGCGATGCACGGCGCATGGCACACAGCCGTCAGCACCTCCACAAGCTGTGAAGCCGCTTCGCACAGTCCCGCCAGCGCGTCCACCATCTGCTCCGCCGTCATCTTCTGGGGCATCAGCAGGATCAGGCTTCGCGTCATCTGCGCGGACAGGTCTGCGCCGTCCAAGCCGTGCTCTGCCAGTTCTTCCGCGGGGATGGTCAGCCCGCGCTGATCCAGTGTCATTTCGTTTTTCATGTTCATTGTCCTCCTATTTCATGTAAAGGCCGGTGGGGGATATGCACCAACCGGCAGGCTTTTCCGTTGCTGTCATAATCGTCAAAGAGCGTCATCTGCGGCGCGAAGATCCGGGGATCGTAGTTGGTCATGATGTATTCCGCGTAGGTATCGTTTTTCTTCTTGGACTGGCTGTTGGGGCGCTCCACCTCGTAGATAAAGAAGTCATCGTACAGCTCGCGGATATATGCGCAGTTGTTATAGGACACCATGGCGAATCCCCTGTGCGCCGCCAGCGCGTCATGGAGCCGCTGGTGGTCGCTGCGGGGAAATTCCACCGTGTAGCACTCCGCCTCATAGTAGGGCGGGTCGCAGTAGATCACAGTCTGGGGATCGTTGCGGGAGGCGATGATGCTCTCAAAATCGCGGTTTTCCAGCGCCACATCCTTCAATCGGCGGGAACACTCCCAGATCTCGTGGAAAAAGCGCCGGATGTCGCAGGATGCCGTGCCATAGCTGCCGCCGCTGCCGTTATAACTGTAACGCTGCAATTTATAGAACGCCGCCGCACGGCGCACATCTCCCAGCGCCGCGTGCTTCAGCAGCAGCCCCTTGACCTCCGCCGCCTGCGATGCCGGGAGCATGACCTCCGCCAGCTCCAGCTGCTTCTGCATATACTCTGCGGTGAAGTCCTCACCCTGGAGAAACCGCAGCAGCACATCAAACTCATCATGGGCATTGACGGGGAGAAATTCCAATTCCCGCACCAGCTCCAGCGGGCGGTACTTCACGCAGAAAAACAGGTTATACAGGTCGTGGTTCAGGTCGTTGTAGATCTGCAGGCAGCCCTTCGGCACGGCGGTGTTTAGCGTGATGATGCCGCTGCCGCCGAACACATCCACCAGCGTTTGATAGCGGGTGGGCAGCAGCATCTGAATGGCCCACATGAGCTGCGCCTTGCCGCCCACCCATGGGATGAGCTTTTTCGTGCGCTCCTTCATTCCCCGAATTTCTCCAGCGCACGCTCCAAGCCGCTGATGGCGGCGTCCAGTCCCTTGCGCATCTTCTCCAAGGTGCGGATGGTGTCATAGACTTCGGCGGCGGTCTCCGCGTAATAGTAGCCCCGCTGGTCTGCCGCGATGGGAACGGTATCCCGGCGCAGGCGATTTACCCGCTTCCGCAGCTCGTTGCCGCTGATGGCCAGCGTCCGTTCCAGCTCCCGGCTGCTAACGGCGTTTTTTCGCCCCTTATATCCGTTCTCCAGATATCTGGCGATGGTTTCGTTTGTCACTGTCATGCTCCTTTCCGGCGGCCGCTCACCGAAAAGGGCGCAAAAAGAGGGATCGCTGTCCCTTTTCGGTAAGCGGTCCCTTTGTTATCGTTGTTTGTCTGTCAGCGGCGGCACTCTCTGCGGCCGCAAGGTCGGGTACGCCTTGCCGCAAAAAATACAGCGGCGGCAATTACTGCCGCGATAATGCAAATCGCTTTTTTCATAGTGTTTTTCTCCTTAATCTTGTAGCCTTTCACACACCACCACATACCGCTGTCGCCCACCCGAAGCATAGGGGTGGCAGGTCAGCAGGGTCAGCAGGTCGCGGTTTGGCTGGATCTTGATCTTCTCCGCCTCGTGGGGCTGGATGACCTGAATGCCCGTTACGGTGTAGGTCAGCGTTTCCCACAGGTTGGTGAGCTGCACGGTATCGCCCACCTGCAGGCGGTCGATGTGACGGAAGTAGTCCGCGCCGCGCCAGCCACGGTGTCCGGCAATGACGCAGTTGGTGTTGTCGCCGCCAATGGGCGCTGACGTGCTGCCTAACACCGCTGCACCGAGGGCAAGATGTTCGTCCGATGCGCCCAAGTAGACCGGCATGGTCAAGTCCATGGCCGGGATCTCCAACACGCCGATGATATCATCCTCGACGCCGTAGGCGGTGAGGTCAGCGGCAGGCTCCTCACAGGCTTCCAAGCTGGTGAGGTTGGATTGCTTTTCGGCATAGATGCGCTGGTTATAGGCTTGCAAGGCCGCCAGCAGCTTGGGATACGGATTTGGCTTGCGTTCTTCAAGAAAACTCTGCACCGCTTCATCCGTGTCGGCTTGCAGTCTGTGCCCAGTGAACACCGGCCACAGCAGAACGCAGACGCCAGCCGCAGCCAACAGTGCCGCCAGCAGCAACGATTTCTTACGCATGGTGCTTCCTCCGTTTTACGATGAAATACCCGCCGCCGACCACTGCCGCCGCGCCAAGGCCGATAGCCAAGCCTGTCAGATAGTGCCGCATCCACGAGGACGCGGCTTTCTGTGTTTCGGCAGCTTCCGCTTCCTGCTCCGGCGTGTACGGCACACGGTGGCCTCGCACCAGCAGCCGGTGGGTGTTGACGCCAAACGGCGTGCAGGTCACCAGCGTCACCAAGTCCTTGCCGTTCTCGATTTGCAGCAGGCTGGTGTCTGTCGGCAGTACAGTAGCGATATTGTCCACCTGATATGCCAACGTATCGCCCAGCACATGGATGTAAAACGTGTCGCCCTCTGCAAGCTGGTCAATGTCCGAAAACAGCTTGGAACTTGCCATGCCGCTGTGGGCGGACAGCACCGCGTGGGTGCTTGCGCCGCCCACTGGCAGGGATGTACCTACCACATGGCCAACCGACTTTTCCAGCGTGTCGGCGCTCGTGCCATGTTCCACCGGCAGGTACACGCCGATTTTCGGAATTTCCACATAGCACATGACACTGCCCACGATGAGCTGCTGGGCATACGCCAAGGGAGGGGCCGAAGCCCCTCCCTCCGTGATGGCCGCGCCGGACAGTATGGCGTTGTACTGCTCTGCGGCTTCACGCTGTGCAGTCAGCTCAGCTTTGTCGGTTTCTTCAATAGCGGCGGTGTAGGCGGTTTCGATGTCAGAGTGGTATTTGGCATTGACTGCCTCGCTGATTAACGGATAGAGCAGCAGCCCCAGCGCAGCAACGCCGCAAGCCGCCGCCAACAGCCAGCGCTTCACTGCTCGTTACGCTTGCGGGACTTCACCACGATAAACGCCGCAGCACCCAGCAGGGCCACGCCGCCGATGGTGAACATCCACGTGCCATAGCCACCGGTCTTGGGCAGATCAAAGCCGGGGTTGTTAATCACAGTCAGCGGCACAATGGCATTGCCGTCACTCATGGTGACGTCCTTGCCGTTGACTGTGGCAGAGGCGGTCAGGAGCTTGGCACCGCACTTCTCGCAGGCACCGTTTTCCTTGGTGGTAATCACGATCTTGACCGCTTCCTTCAGCAGCACATACCCCTTATCCGTGGCGGTTTCAGTCAGGCTGTAGCTATCATCCTCCAGCCCTTTCACGATAATATGGCCGCTGCTATTGGGAACGAAAGTGGTGGCGTCGGTTTTCTTGGCGGCAAAGCCCTTGGCGTAATACACGCCATCCTTCAAGTCGGCAATCACGAATACATCATCGGTGTCGTTGTGCAGCCGGAACTTCACGTTCCGCAGGTTGCCGCCGTTGTCGGAGAACTGCTTGAGAACGTCAATGCCGTAGGTGTAGACATGGCAGCAGTCCTTCAGAGTGTCGTAGTAAGTAGTGTTGGTGCGCTTCCAAATCAGCTCGACTTCGTTGGGGTTATCCTTGTTGCCCATCTGAGCGTCGGAGGTCAGAGTGGTCGCATAGGTAATCCGCATGGTGCAGTCGGAATAGCCGCGCTTCACGCTGTCGGTATACACGGTAGCCGCCTCATTGATCTCACTCAGGCCGGATTCGGTCATGCGGATGGTCATGGTGTTGGCGGTATCATCGTAACCTACAGTGAATTTGCCGGAGTTCACCGCCCAGGTGGCAATCTTGTCGGTGCAGCCAGCGTCCTTGAAGAACTCGATGACCACGTCGTTCTTGTTGTAGCGGATGCCCTTGCTCAAAGTGTCCGCATAGGTGTACTCGCTCAGGCTGGATGCCTTGGAGGTAATCGTGGGCAGGGTGCTGATGATCTGATAGTCCACAACATCACCCACGGATGCGGTAGCAGTATGTTTGTAACCGTCCTTGATGTCGGTCAGGCTGCCGGTGTTCTTGCCAGTGGAGTTCTTGGCCTCACGCACGGTCTTTTCGAGGTTGGGGTTGCCGGTCTGGTTCTTGGGATAAACAGTGACATCGTAGTTCCACGCCGCGCCGTCGATGGTGGTCATGGGCAGGGACACGAGGAAAGGATTGCAGGTGCTGGTGACATTTTCAGGGACGCGGGTCTCTACCACCAGATACAATCCCTGCTCCATATCAGAAGCGGAGGTGTGCCCAGTGGCATCCGTTTCAGGCATAGCCACGCCGCCGTTCTTCACGGCGGCCTCCAGTGCATTTTTCACGGTGGTGGCATTGGCAGTCAGCGCAGCGGACAGCTTGTTGTTGAGCACATCGCTGGTGAAGTAGTTGATACCGCCCTCAGTCTTGTGAGTGTCTGCGCCGGTCAGACCGATGGCAGACAGTACGGCATTAGAGCGTTCAGAGCCATCAAAGCCATACAGCACACCCACCTGACGCTGGCCGTCCACCAGTTCATTGTTCATGGTGATGTCGGCCACGCGGAGGTATGTGAACTCTACGCCCTGAATGGCGTATTTGCTTAGCTTATCCACGACGGCGTTATCATGCAGACCGGTGGAAATGTAGGACTCGGTATCCCACGCACCCTCTGCGCTGGCCTTGGTGATGTCGTATTTGTAGATGGAAAGGGATGCTTTCTTGCTGGTGTCGATGGTAGGTTCTGCGAACGCTGTGGTGATGAGGCTCAGAGCCATGATAGCGACCAAGAGCATGGCCCATACGCGATGGATCTTTTTCATTTGGTTTTCTCCTTCATTTCGATTTTTTTGCAAAAACAAACACCCGCCATGAGAGCGAGTGTTGCGAACAGAATATAGGTTGTAAATCCCGTGCCGCCCGTGAACGGTAGGGCAAATCCCGCATTGTTGCAGGTAGTGATGGTAATGTCTCGGTTATTGCTGTCCAACGTTCCTGTGAACAGCGGCTCGGTCAGGAGGGTGTACCCTGCGGGAGCTTTGGTTTCGGTAATACGATACTGCGCGCCAACCTTGAGGTCGCTCCACTTGGCGATGCCTGTGTTGTCGGTGGTCACTCTGCCGACCTCCGTCCATGTCTTACCGTCTGTGGAAGTCTCCAACAGCAGCTCCGCACCGGCAAGCGGCCCGCCTGTGGCGTCGATTTTGCGGATGGTCAGACTGCCCTTGGTAGGCATGTTCTCGCGTGTGACCTTTACATGGAGATTTTCGCTGGTCAGGCTGAATTCGTACCTGGTGTTGTCCAGCAGATAGCCGCTTACAGTGCTGATCTCCTGATAAGCGTACTTTCCGGGCTTCAGGCCGGAGAAGGTCACCTTGCCGTTACCGTCAGTGGTGCCATCCGCGATCTTGCTGCTGTTGGCGTCAAAAAGCCGGTACACCACACCGGCCAGCGGCTGTCTGGTTTCGGCGTCTACCTTCAGGATCTCGATGCTGCCCTTGGCCAGCGCGTTGGTACGCTGCTCGGTGATATGCAGCGCCGCCGTGGAGATGGTGACTGTGTATCTGGTGCTGTCCACCACATAGCCCTCCGGCGCGCTGATCTCCTGATAGGAATAGCTGCCCAGCGGCAGGTCGCTGAATACCGCCCTGCCGTCCGCACCGGTGGTCACATCGGCCACTTTATTGCCGCTGGCATCAAACAGGCGGTAGGTGACGCCTGAAAGTGCTGCACCAGTATCGGCGTCCACTTTGTTGATGGTGAGAGAACCCTTCTCCTCCACGATGTTGACCTTAAAATGCACATACGCCCACACGGGGTCGGGCAGGGTGGTCAGCGCGGCGCAGGCCTGATAATTGCTGCCGTTGCTGGGCTCCAGCAACACGGACTCCGTGCCCTCCACGTCCAGCGAGTAGCCGTAATCGCTGCTGACGCAGCCGTTCAGCTGCGCTCCGGCCTCCTTGGTGGCCGTGACCGTCAGCACGTTGCGCCGCTGGCTGATGGTCACACCGCTGATGTTGGTGCGAAAACGATACTGCGACAGCACGCCGTTGGTGTCGGTGGCCGTCCCGGTGTACTGGCTGCCGTCCCACTTCAGTTGGATAGCATTGCTGTCCGAAAGCTGATTGCGATACCGCACCGCAAAGCTGGGGATCGTGCCGTGCTGCATGATGCGGTCGATGATGATGTCATACGCCACCGCCACATCGTCGCCGGCATAGTGAAACAGCTCCTTGCAGGTGGTGTCATACAGCGTGTAGGGGTACGTCGTGCCGCGGTAGCCGCAGACGAACTCCCAGATGATGGCCTGCGTCGCAAGCTGCGCACAGTCCGGGTGCATATCGAAGCCGTAGTTGCCGCCATAGCCGTAGGCCATGGCCAGCGTCACGGCGTACCGCTGGTTCCAGCTCAGCCCGCTCCAGCTGACGGAGGAGTATTCGGCGTCGCCCTGGGGCGAACGCACAGCTGGCTCCATGCAATAGGCGGGCACTGTTGCGCCGGTATCGTCCCGCGTGAAATATTTCAGCTTCGTGCTGGTAAATGCACCCCATTGGGACACCGGCGTCTTGTCCTCGTGGTAGCGATACTCGTTGCCGCCGCTGATGGTGCCGGTGACGGTCTCGGCGTGGGCCGTCACGATGGACAGCCCCATGAGCGCCGCCAGCAGGCACACCAGTGTCAGCAGCTTTGGAATGGTTTTCTTCATGCAATGTCCTTTCTCCCAACGCAAAAGGCCGGCAGCTTTCGCTGTCGGCCCTCTGGTGGGTATTCAATTTTATCCGTACAGCACCACCACGATATACTCGTCCGATGCCGCGTTGTAGCGCACGGTGCAGTTGAACCGTGCGTAGGCGCTGACCGTGTCCGCGCCGTCCATGGCTGCAAGGTAGTCAAAAGTGGCTTCCACGTTGCCCCGCGCCGCACGGTTCAGCGCCTCCTGCCCGCCGTTGGCCGCCAACCACGCCACGCTGTCCGCCGTGCCGGGGAAGTAGCTGGAATCGGCAGTCGTCATGGTGGTGTCGATGGTCACGCCATACTGCGCTTGCGCGTATTCGTTGCCCGCCTGCACCGCCTCCGCCACTGAGTAGATGTCCCCGCTGGCCACAGGCGGCGCAGGGTCAGGCTCGGGCGTAGGCACAGGCGTAGGTTCAGGTGTCGGAGCAGGTTCGGGTTTGGGCGCTGGTGTAAGTGTAGGTGCAGGGTCTGATTTGGCCTCTGACTTGGATGCCGCTGGCGCTTCAGACACAGCAGGCCGCCCCGCTTCGGCGGATGCAGGCTGCTTTTCGACTGCCTTATCCGCACCCTTTGGCGCATCCATTTGCTCGGCAGGCTTTGCCGCGATCGCATTGTCCCCGGCTTCTGTGCTTTCGTCCACTGCCTCCGCCTTTGCTGGAATCATCGGCGCTTCCTTTTGTTCCTGCGTCACTTGCGGGATTGTCTCGGTTTCTGCTGCAATCGGTGCCTGCCCGCAGGCAGACAGGAGCAGCAGGATACTCATTAGTAATACTGTGATCTTTTTCATCTGTGCCATCCTCCTTTGTGTTTTGGTAGCACAAACAACTATCACACAACTGCCCGCAAGTCAACGGAAAGACGCGAAACGGTGGAAACAAAATAGGGAGGCCCTCTGGCACTGACGTTGCCGCTCATGCCGGACCTCCCATATCCATCTGTTTTTCCTGCGATGGAGACAGCATCGGCTGATAATCTGCGCGATGCAGCAGGCCGTAGGGTGTCAGCGCGGCGTTGTCATGCCGGATCACCTCGTTTCCGTAGGCGAAGAGATTTACATGGGGAATCAACTGCTCTGCCGCGGCATCGTCCAGCAGAAAGCGCAGCTGGTCTACGGCTGTCTCTTGCGGTGAGCTGATCTCCGGCGTAAGGATGTATTCGTCCATGCGCTCCGCCAGAAGGATAGCCGTTCCGATGTCCTGTACCTCAAACTGCTCCAGCAGTGCTTTCAGTTTTGGGAGCTGTACCTGTCGGGCAGGGATATTCTTCACCGCTTTGGCAAACTCATTGAAGGCTTCCATTTCTGTGGGCAGATCAGCAAACGTTGCCGCATTGGGGATGATGCCATCGTAGTCGAGCACGGCAGTATTTTCCCATTGCAGTGTACCAAGCCGCTCCTGCGCTTCCTCCAACTCTTTTCCCGAGGCGGGGAGATCCAGTGTTACCGTGCGGTCGTCTCGATAATCCGGGTGCAGGCCGAAGGTCAGCTGGAAGAGATACCCCGGCTTTTCCGGCAGCTCCTTGGGGCAAGGCGGCGCTGTCAGCAGACCGCCGTCCCGCACCACATAGCACCCGCCCACATAAACGCCGCCCTCGCCGGTGCGGAGCGCCTTGCCGATTTTGGCGAAGTCCAGCATCTCGAATACCGTGTCTGATATCCCTTCCAGTTCCGGCATGAAGTCGTTTTCCGCATAAAAGCGCCCAAGCTGCGCATCGTCCGCGGCATCCACCACATGGCAGCAGTCCGCACTGGCGCTGACAGCCAGATCCCGCAGCTCCTGCATAGTGATGATACCGCCGTTGGACTGTACCTTTTCCTGCACTGCCATCTCCAGCAGCCCCCGATAGGCGATGCCCTGTATCGTATCCAACCTTGCCAACTCTCCGGCGAGGTCATTCAACTCATTGAGGCTGATATCCAGCCCTGCCAAATGAGGCGCAAGTGCATCGAACCTGTAATACTCGTCGATTTCCAGATATATCGTTTCGCCGTCCTGCAAGCGCACCTTGTCCATTGCGTCCCACAGCGCCCACGGGGAAGCGGGCAGGTCGAGCTTTGCGTGCGCTTCGTTATCAGGGACGCCCTCTTTTGCCAAATACACGCCGAAGATATTCTTATCCAAGGGTCATCCCTCCCATCTGCGGAGCGTCCTGCTCATAGCTGGCAGGGTTTGCGCCAGGAACATTCCAGCCGTGTATGCTGCCGCATTCCATGGCAAGCCGCTGCGCCTGCGTCACGCCGAGGCGCTCATTGTTGTAATCGGCCAGTTCCCGGTTCTGCGCGGGATCATCTGTAGACCAGTCACTGGGATAATAGCCGCTCTCACCGCGCTTGATGCAGATGAGTGCGCCGGTAGATGCCAGGATAGAGAAGCACAGCTCCGGCAGACCTTCCGCCAGCTTGGGAGCAAACAGCTCTTGCTCCGTCTGAATGCTCCACTGATCTGAGTTCCAGAAGTGGATATATAACTCGCTTCCACCATCCACGCGGATCTCTTGCTGCTCAAAGCTCTCGCCCCAGCCGTCCGACGCCTGCCCGGTGATAAAATCTTTCAGGGTGTCCATCTCTGCTGTGCTCAGTCCTCCGGCAACGCGGCACTCCGCCACACCCCAGAGCTGCCGATCCCGGCTTTCCACGGTGAATACGGCGGAATGTACCTTTCTGTCGATGCTGTCGGCCACATCGTACCAGTGCATGAGGCCGCGTTCCGTTTCCTCCGGCATCCGATTTTTGACCAGCGCCGCCGTGATCTGATCCTGATAGCCCCGTAGTTCGTGACCCTCCAGCAGCTCACTGTATTCATCCATATCGCCGTATTCGTTCGGCGCAAAGAGGTCAGCGGTCAGGGGCATATACAGCTTCAGCGTGGTCAGCTTCGGCGGCAGCACGGAGAAGCTGTCCTCGCCGGGGACAAGCGCCAGCGTCCTGCCGTTGTCCCATTTCATATGGAGCTGGCCGATGTCATCCACGAAGTCCACCTCACCCTCTGTACCGGGCACGATGGGCGCGTAGGGATCGTCCATACTGTTGAGCCGGATGCGGGTTCCGGGCGGATATTGCTCCTTGATGAATTCCACCATTTTTCTGTCCATGTTCACATACCTCCGAAAGTCATGCCCGGTTCGGGCGGATTTTGGTAGTCATCTAACTGGCGGGGATTCTCCTCGCCATAGAAGTCGTAGGCCATATCGTCCACCGCCTTGCGGACAGCGGGATCGTTCGTCAGCACTTCGTAGTGGAAGCCGGTGGTGGGGCGGTACGGCAACTCCTCACGCACGCAGCGGAGGAACTCGTCCGAACTCGTAAATTCCTGCGTGTCGCCGTTGGCGTAGGTCGTGCGACCGACCAGCGGCTTGTCCTGCGCCATGTTCTGCCGCTGGACATCCAGATCATAGGCCGTCAGATACCCGTTATAGTCACCAGGGGACGGATTACAGCGCAGGCAGTAGCGGTAATGCTCGGTTTCCACGATGTAGCCGTAGTTTTGTGTCCAGCCGCCGCTGATTTTGCCACCGCGGGCATAACAGAAACGCTCCATAGCGAAGCGGTTTTTCAGTACACTCTCCCGCAGCGTGTCCACGACCTCTTGCAGCTCCGCTTTGAACGCGGGGCTGTTCAGTTCCTCCGGGCCGCGGGGCCACCATGTATGCCAGAACTCGTTGCCGCTGCGCCCGAAGTCCATCCGGACATGGCCAACGGTACCCAGCCGCTTATCTTCTTCGGGGTGCGGGGTATAAAATAAGCCCG
>OLSM01001710.1_pt1 | contig 15555 bp, 18 predicted proteins | sample 1672721 | NCBI WGS metagenome assembly OLSM01 (sample SAMEA3136717, study PRJEB25190) | human gut metagenome | reverse complement strand
TTTCCAGAATTCTTAAAAATTTATTAGGATTTATGAAAGAAACGGAGAGAAGAGGTGCAACTTTCAAAAAGTCTGTTATAATAGCAATAGACTGAAGAGAAAGGGAGACTGTTATGGGGAGAATATCCGGAAAAAGAAAACCGGTTGTACCACAATATGCGGTGTTCCCGCTGCTATCCTGTGTGATCCTGAACTTTATTGTTTATACCGGCACGGATTTGCTGGCGGGATCATGGAAACATTATGACTTAACGCTTCCCTTAGACCGGGCGGTTCCTGTTATTCCGGGATTTGTTACCGTCTATCTGGGGTGCTATGTGTTCTGGATTGTGAACTATATATTAATTGCACGGCAGGGGGAAGATCACTGCATCCGGTTTGTGACAGCGGATATGCTCTCCAGGCTGGTATGCGCATTTTTCTATCTTGTGCTTCCCACAACCAATGTCAGGCCGGTGCTGTCTGGCAGCGGGATCTGGGAGACGGTTCTGGGAATGGTGTACGGGGTGGATGACCCGACCAGGCTGTTCCCTTCCATCCACTGCCTTGTGAGCTGGTTCTGCTATATCGGTATCCGGGGGCGAAAGAATGTGCCGAAGGCATACAGAGCCTTTTCCTGCCTGTTTGCGCTGCTGGTTTGTGCATCCACGCAATTTACAAAACAGCATTACATAGTAGATGTGATCGGAGGGATCCTGCTGGCTGAAGGAATGTACCGGCTGGCATTCCACACACAGCTGTACCGTTTTCCAAAAAGGGTATTTGACATGCTGGAGAGAAAATACTTTCGCAGGCGGGAGATGTCTGCGGGAAAGCAGGTGGGCTGTGACGAGTAAAAAGAAAAAGATTGTGAATATCGTCTTTCTCCTGGTCGTATTTGCATTGACTATCTATAGTGTATTTAAAGGGGAGGACCTCCGGGCCGTGATTAAGGCCATCCTGCAGGTAAATCCATGGTATCTTCTTCCGGGAATTCTGGGAGTGGTAGTTTTTATCTGGGGAGAGTCCATCATCATCCATTATATGTTCGGAACTCTGGGGATCCGGGAGAAAAAGCGGACCTGCTTTTTATATTCCTGCGTTGGGTTCTTCTTCAGCGCCATTACCCCGTCGGCCAGCGGCGGGCAGCCGATGCAGATATATTACATGCGGAAGAATAAAATTCCGGTTCCGGTCTCGACATTGGTGCTGATGATTGTTACAATTACATATAAGCTGGTATTAGTGGCTGTTGGTTTGTTTGTCGCCTTTTTCCAAAGGGGATTTGTACATAAATATCTGGAAGGAATTCTGCCGGTATTCTACCTGGGGGTAGGGTTGAATGTGGCGTGCTGCATAGCTATGTCAATTCTGGCATTCCATCCGGCTCTGGCAAAGGGAATTATGATGTGGTGCCTGAAAATACTGGAGCGTATCCATATCATGAAGCACAAGCCGGAGAGAACTCAGAAGCTGGAGAATTCCATGGATCAGTATAATGCGACGGCAGCCTATCTGCGCAGCCATGCCAGAGTTATGGTCAATGTCCTACTGATTACATTTTTTCAGCGATTCGCCCTGTTTTTTGTAACATGGTTTGTGTACAGGGCTTTTGGGCTTCACGGAGCGCATATATATGATGTTGTTATGCTCCAGGCAGTTGTTTCAGTATCGGTTGATATGCTGCCGCTTCCCGGAGGCATGGGAATCAGTGAGAATCTGTTTCTGATTATTTTCAAAGGGGTATTTGCAGCGGGTCTTCTCCTGCCTGGGATGGTACTAAGCCGCGGAATTGCGTACTATGTACAACTGCTGCTCAGCGCGGGAATGACACTGTTCGCGCATTTGACGATTGGACAAAAGGCAGCAGATAAAATATAAACAAAGGAAAAGAGAGAAAACATGATTGGATTTTATAATTATACGGTGGTATTGACCTATGCAAGCCTTGGCATATCTGTATTCGGGATGACACAGGCGATTCACGGAAGATTTAAAACGGCAATTATCTGCCTGGCTTTATCCGGGCTCTGCGATATGTTTGACGGGAAAATCGCCCGGGCAAAAAAGGACAGGACTGAGGACGAGAAAGCATTTGGGATTCAGATCGATTCCCTGTGTGATGTTGTCTGTTTTGGGGCATTTCCTGCATTGATCTGTTACCTGCTGGGCGTGCGGGGACCCGTCGGTCTTGCGATTATTATCTTATACTGTATCAATTCCGTGGTCCGGCTCGCGTTCTTTAATGTAATGGAGGCTAAGAATGCCCTGGTATCGGAGGACGGGGAAAAGTTCTACCGGGGGCTTCCGATTACATCCATGGCCATTGTTCTGCCGCTGGTATTTATGATTCAGTTTTTCGTGCCGGACTTTGTGTTTCGGATCTGTCTGCATCTGGCCCTTTTGGTCGTGGGCATCCTGTTTGTCGTGAATTTTAAACTGAAAAAGCCGAAAAATATGACTTTGGCGGTTATCGTGGGTGTTGTTGCCGCGGCGGTTGTGGTCATGCTGTTCTTTACACGTTACAGAATTAGTTTCCACCCGGGCTGGCCATGGATTGTAAGGCGGTAATGGAGAAACAAAACGAATTTCTTAAACGGGAAGCTTACAGGAATACGGAAGAAAGGAAGTCCCCGGGAAGCTGATATGGAAATAACAGGCGGGGATGCAGTGATTATATATGAAATATATCGACAGAGACGGCAACATGACCGAAGAAAAGAACGGGCAGGACAGCCTGCTTGATTGGCTTTATAACCACAGGAGCGGAAGGACGCTCGTCGGCCTGCTGGTGAGGCCGGGGATATCAAGAGCAGGAGGATGGCTGCTGGACAGAAGATGGTCCACATGCCTGATTGATCCTTTTGTGAAAAAAAGCGGCATCGATCTGTCCTGTTATGTGAACCAGAGATATAAGTCCTACAATGAATTTTTTACGCGGGAGATCAAACCGGGAGCACGGCCGTTGGAGGGCGGGGAAGGGACTCTGATCAGTCCCTGTGACGGGAAGCTGAGTGTATATCCGATTACCGCAGAAGAGGGGGAGGAGAGCCGGTTCCGTATCAAAAACACCGAGTATACGGTGGGATCGCTGCTGCGCTCCGTGAGCCTGGCTAAGCGTTACGAGGGAGGCTGGGCATGCGTGTTCCGTCTGACGGTGGATGATTATCATAGATATTGTTATGTGGATGACGGGGAGAAGTCCAAAAACTATCACATCAACGGCATTTATCATACAGTAAATCCGGCGGCAGGGGATGTGTATCCAATTTATAAAGAAAATACGAGGGAATATTCGCTTCTAAAGAGCAGGCATTTTAAGACTGTGCTGATGATGGAGGTCGGCGCGCTGATGGTGGGACGTATTACGAACTACCATGGGGCATGCCGGGTCAGAAGAGGTGAACCTAAGGGGCGGTTCGAGTTCGGAGGATCCACCGTGGTTTTGCTTTTTCAGAAAGATGCGGTGGAACTGGAGGAACGGCTGATTCTCAATACCCGGGCAGGATGCGAAACAATCGTAAAAATGGGGGAACGGATTGGGGAGAAGGGGCGCTCCGCGGAAGGCGAGGCAGGATGCGTCTGTAAAAGGAGACAGGGGGGCTGGAAACGGAATACAGAAGCAAGCTGGAATAGAGCAAAAAGGAAGGAAAACCAGGGCAGACCTGGCCACAGTACCTGAAGCCTTGATGGCTTCAGGCTCTGGGACCAGGGAGATATGTGATTTGTGATCACATATCTCACCCTGGTTTTCCTTCCTTTTTACGCTACTCTAGTCGTTTAGTTTTGCCTAAAGTGTACAAGTTTTCTTTGTATGAGGCAGAGAGGGGAATTTATGATGGAAAATTATTTGGTTCAGGCGTATAATGAATAGCGTTTAGCAATATTTTTTGTTTATGAGGTGGCGGGGATGGTTAAGGATCGAGCGTTTTATGCGAATTTTTTTAAGATTTATAGTGCGCTGGTACTGCAGAATGTGATTACATTGAGCGTGAATCTGGCGGATAATCTGATGCTGGGGGCTTATAGTGAGACTTCGCTGGCCGGGGTTGCGGCGGTGAATCAGATTCAGTTTATTTATCAGCAGCTGCTGATGGCGCTGGGGGATGGGCTTGTTATTTTCTGCAGCCAGTACTGGGGAAAGAAGCAGACGGGGCCGATGAAGAAGATTGCGGCTTCTGCCATGCATGCGGCGCTCGCTGTCGGGGTGCTGCTATTTGTTTTGGTCAGTCTGTTTCCTTACCGGGCAGTGGGGATGTTTACGACGGATCAGGCGATTATTGGTGAAGGCGTGAAGTATCTGGGTATTATTCGGTTTACATACTTGTTTTTTGCGGTTACGCAGCTGCTTTTGGCAGCTCTGCGCAGTGTGGAGGTGGTGCGGATCGCTATGTGCCTATCTGTAGTGACTTTTTTTGTGAACTGCGGGATTAATTATGTTCTTATCTACGGACACTTCGGAGCGCCGGAGCTGGGAGCCAGAGGGGCGGCAATTGGGACTTTGATTGCCAGAATCATAGAATGTACGGTTTTGATCGTCTTTGTAGTGAAAAAGGAGAAGAGGCTGAACCTGAAATTGAAAGATTACCTGCAGTTTGACCGGGTGCTCTGCAGGGATTACTTCAAGATTACGGCGCCCATGCTGGTGGTGCAGGGGCTTTGGGGCCTGAATACGGCTCTGCAGACCGTAATACTGGGACATATGACTGCTGCGGCGATTGCCGCTAACAGTGTGGCATCGACACTCTTTATGATGGTCAAATCCATGGCAGTAGGCGCGGCATCCACCGCTTCTATTATTATTGGAAAGACCATCGGGATGGGAGATATCAAAGTGGTGAAACAATATTCCATCCGGCTGCAGAAATTATTTCTGGGAATTGGGATTGTTTCCGGGATTATTCTGTTCTTTATTAGAATCCCCATCCTGAATCTGTATGAGCTTTCGGCCTCCACGAAGGAAATGGCGAATACATTTCTGCTTATCCTGAGCGTGGTGATCGTGGGCATGTCGTATCAGATGCCCACAAATAACGGAATTATCCGTGGCGGCGGCAATGCAATGTTTGTTGTGAAAATGGATCTGGTCAGTATCTGGATGATTGTAATTCCACTTTCCTTTATTATGGCGTTCGTCGTAAAAGCATCCCCGGCGGTGGTTGTGTGCTGCCTGAATGCTGATCAGATTTTCAAATGTGTGCCGGCTTTTCTGGAATCACATTATGGAAATTGGATACGCAAGCTTACTAGGGATGCTTAAGTGACCTATTTTCCTGTTGCAGCGTGATCCGGATTTTTAATACATTTTGTTCCAGGACTGCATCGATCGTTCCGCCCATTTTCTCCGTCATTTCCCTGACGATTGCAAGCCCCAGTCCGGAGGAACCCTTGCGGCGTGCCCCGTCTGCTTTATAGAACCGGTCAAATATCTGTTCCACATCCATCTGAGTATCTTCGGCGACAGGATTTTCAAAAGACAGCAAGCTGCCGGTCTGTTTGACTGTAATCCCTCCGGTTCCGTGCAGAAGAGCATTTTGAATCAGATTGCGGAAAATGCGCGTCAGGCATTCTTCATCCGCCATACCCCAGACACCTTCATCTTCGAATTCCACGACTGGTTCAACGCCCTTTTCTTCAAACTGCCGGTACATACCGACCAGGCACTCACCCAGCAGCGGAAGAATCTGTACTGACTGGATAGAAAGCTCAAACTCATTGCTGGATAGCTTCGTGTACAGGAACAATTCTTCCAGCATATCTTTCAGCTCTTCCAGCCGGTCCTGGCTGACGGTTAGATACCGGTCTCTTTTTTCACCATCCGTGCATTCCATTCCCATCTGAAGATACCCCGCTGCACTTGTCAGCGGGGTGCGGATATCATGCGCCAGGGCGGAAATGTTCTGCTTCAGCCGTTTTTGGGCCTTGTCGTACTGCCTCTCTTTCTGGCGGTTCAGTTTCATCACCAGATTCAGTCTGCGGCACAGTTCCACGAAAGCTTTATCCTTATGATTTACAAACAGTTCCATGTGGCTGCCCTGGGCCAGTTCATCCAGCTGCCGGCAGACGGACCGGATTTCCAGGCGGTAAAGGATGCAGCGTATAAGCAGAAGAACTGCGGCGGCGCCAAAGGCCAATGTGAAGATTATCATATGATCATACCTCCTGTTACTTATCTCACGCTCTGGGCAGACTGACTCCGGACGCCGGTTAAATATCTTTCTTACTCAGGGCGGTTCCCGCAATTACCATATACACAATCAGGAACACAATTCCCACGGCAAATCCCGCCAGGTCTGCAGGACTTTGGTACACCTCCGGCGCGTCCTGCAGGCTGAAGTATAACGTATATTTCAGCCAGCCATTCACGTGAAAGAGCCCAAGAAGTGCATTCAGCAGGGTGACGATTACTCCGCTTGACACCAATACGGCTGCAAGAATACCGGCTGCAATACTGCGGGTGAGCATACATACCAGGAGAACCAGCGCCAGCATTGCCATGGTCAGAACCCATGCCTGAGCCAGGAAAAACAGCACAGAGCTGAATCCGGTAACAGGAATATTCCCGCCCATTAATAGATTTACTAAAAAGGTAAACAAATAGGACGCAGCGAGATAGATGATATCTAAGATTGCGAAGGAAAGTATCTTGCTCCCAATATATTTCCAGCGGTTTACGTGCACGGACATAATGTTTTTAATAAATCCATTTTTAAAATCAGCACACACAAATATAGTAAAATATATCGTGAGTACAAGGGCAAAAAATCCACCGTCCATGTTGGACTGTCTGAATACCAGCAGAAGATTAATCTCCCTGAACAGGGCTTTTGCTTCCTCCATCTCTACAAAATCCATCATGCCGAGTCTGCTTGCGGCCGCCTGCCCTGTAGGCGTGAGCATCAGAAAGAGAAGAAAATAAACAAGTGCGATTGTCGCCAAAATTATGCCCAGGCAGATATAAGCAGCCTTGCCTTTTCGCATCCGGTATAGATCCATACGCAGTAAATTAAGCATCGCGGGCGCCCCCTTCCATCTTATCCAGAAAGTATTCTTCCAGATTCATGTGGTGGAAGCCCGAGGAATACACCTGGACCTGGTTGGTGACCAGCAGCTGGATCAGCCATGCACTGTCCGTGAAACCGTAGATGCGCAGGGTCTGGTTATCATAAACTTCCACGCCGGCATCTCTCAGATTTTCGGAAATAACGGGAAGCGCACGGTCCACATTATCCACTTCAAGCTGGAAATAATCACGGCACTTTTCCTCTAGTTTTTCCCTGCTGATTTGTTCAATCATCCTTCCTTCACGAATGATCCCATAGTGGGATGCGATTTTACTCAGTTCGCCGAGAATATGGGAACTTAAGAGTATCGTTTTCCCTTCCTCATTCAAGGTGTTCATCAGTTCCCGCAGTTCCCGGATTCCCTCCGGGTCCAGTCCGTTGATCGGCTCATCCAGAATCAAAAGGTCGGGATTCCCAAGAAGCGCAAGGGCGACTCCCAGCCTTTGCTTCATCCCCATGGAGAAATGTTTTACTTTCTTCTTACCTGCATTGGCAAGTCCGGTTATTTCCAGTACTGAATCGATATTCTTTGGGCCGGGCAGCCCCATGCATTCTGCTTTCATCCGCACATTATCCCGTGCCGTCAGATCGTGGTGCAGTCCGGCTTCCTCAATCAGCACACCCATTCTTCTGCGGACCATAGGTTCATTTACATTCCTGCCGAATAGTTTGGCCTCCCCATGCGTTGGGCGTACCAATCCGCAGAGCATTTTCAAAGTGGTAGACTTACCCGAACCGTTAGGTCCGATAAGCCCATATACTGCCCCGGTCTTTACCCGCATATTCAGCTGGCTGACCGCGTCTGTGTTTCCGTATGTCTTGCAGAGCCCTTTTGTCTCTACAGCGTATTCTTCCTTCATAAGCTTAACTCCCTTTTCAAGTTTTTGATTATGGCATTATTATAAAACGCAAAGTTTCATAAAGTGCTCAAAAATGTTTAAAAAAGTTTAAAGCCTAAGCCCCAGACCGTCTGGATATAAGAATCCGTTCCGCTGTCTTTCAGTTTGGAGCGGATATTACTGATATGGACATTAATCGTCTTATCCTCTGCAAGATACTCCTCACCCCAGGCATATTCATAGATCATCTGCTTAGAAAACACCCGCTTCGGATTCCGCAGGAACAATTCCATGATCAAAAACTCATGACTCGTAAGCTCAACAGGATCTCCGCCCGCCGTCATCTCATGATTTGCAGGATTCATCGTCCATTCCCGATAAGAGAGAATCGTCTCATCCGTTCCTGCCTCAGGCTGCCGTCCGCGTTTGCGGAGCTGAACCTGGATCCGTACCAGAAGCTCCTGCAGTTCAAAAGGCTTGCACATATAGTCATCTGCCCCTGCCTTCAGCAGCTCAATCTTACTATCCAGCCCATTTTTAGCCGAAAGAACAATCACCGGAACCCGATCCGCAAAGACTTCGATCAGCTCCTCCCCCGGAATTCCAGGCAGCATCAGATCCAGAATAACCAGATCAAACTCCGACATAGAAAAAAGCAGCTTCCCTTCGCTTCCCGAGAAAGCCTGGGAGCAGCAAAATCCTTCTCCGTTTAAATATTCACATATCATCTGATTAATATCAGAATCATCCTCAACAATAAGAATACGATACATTCTGTTACACTCCTTAACCTGCCGGTATATTTCGAATCTGCCGGCAATATACATATGGGTTAATCATACCATAAAATCCCGATGAACACCAAAAAAACCTGCAGGGAAAGGGTGGATACCTCAGCCAACATGCTCTCGTACGGTCTGCACAGTAAATGCGCAGACCTGTCTGAACTGTTATTGGATATTTGACATATCTACCGGCAAAGTATAAAATTCTAATTAGAATGGTTCTCTGAAGATAATGGAAGGTAAGGTGGTATAATGGGAAGACCAATGAAATGCAGGCGGATATGCCAGATGCCCAAAGTGGATGAGTTCATCCCTTCAGGGGCTGGATGCGATGAAATAATAGAAATGACCGTAGATGAATACGAGACGATCCGCCTGATTGATCATCTTGGATATTCACAGGAGCAGTGTGCGCAACAGATGAACGTAGCCAGAACTACGATCCAGGCAGTTTATGACTCAGCCCGAAAGAAACTGGCGGATGTGCTTGTGGAGGGGAAAAAGCTGAAGATTGGAGGAGGATCATATGAAGTGTGCCCGAAAGCATCCGGATGCTGCAGAAGGCAGTGTGAACATGCCAAGTGCAAAAACTCTGTGCAGGAGTGAGGAAAGCATAATCATAAAAAACTAAAACATAAAAGTTATTGACATATGCCGGAAATAGGTGTACAATTTTGTTACAAAATCATTGGGAGGTATAGAGATGAAAGTAGCAGTTACCTATAAAGACGGAGAGATATTCCAGCATTTTGGCCATTGTGAGCAGTTTAAAATGTATGAGACAAAAGAGAACCGTATTGTTTCCTCAGAGATTGTAAGTGCGGTCGGAAGCGGACATGGAGCACTGGCAGGATTTTTGAAGGCGCACGATGTACAGTCCCTGATCTGCGGAGGGATCGGCGGAGGTGCACGGATGGCCCTGGCAGAGGCAGGCATCGAATTGTACCCGGGAGCAGAGGGGAATGCAGATGCCTGTGTAGAAGCATTGCTGCAGGGTAATCTGGCGTACAATCCGGATACAATGTGCAGCCATCATCACGGCGAAGGACATGACTGCGGTAACCACAGCTGCGGAGAAGACAAACACGGGTGCGCGGGAAATCACTAAAATAGGAAAATCTTCATGGAAAAGACCAGAACTGAGCGGGATCATTTTCATGGAGATTTTTTGTTTCGGGGGAAAGTACTTTTGAAGAGTCTTTTTTCATAGGGCTGCTGTATTAGAAGATTACATTTTCAATGTGGGCTCGGTTTATACAAACTTTCTGACCAGAAAATTCATAGAAAGCCACTTCGATATTCTCAAAAACATCAAGAATGGGCTGGGGATCAAATAGCCTGGCACTAGTAAGTCATTCTGACTGAACAAGCAGGACATTTAGTGTGGCTCACACTATTTCCTTCTGTGTCCTACAAGTTCGTCTAAAGAAATATCGAACAGATCTGCAATTTTTACAAGTTCGTATATATCAGGAACGCGTTTGCCAATCTCATAATTGGAAAGTGTCTGCCGTTTCAAATATAACTTTTTTGCCATCTGTTCCTGGGTCATCCGGTTCTTTTTGCGCAACGTCTTTATATTATTGCCAATTGTATTATGTGACATATATGATCAATCCTTTAAACAATTTTTTGAAATAGATTTAATAAGCTTATAAGCTACAATGGATTATATAAATAATCTATACTTATAAATATATGATATCAGTTCTTAACTATAAATACAAGTAATGTTTTGAGGGAGTAGGACACGATGAAACTAATTCATAAAATAAAATGAAAAAACTTTATCTGTTACAAAAAAAGAATTTCGCCCGGTTAAGAAAACCACACACAGCGATCATCGGAATCCGTATTCATTTTTATACATAAAGGAGGAGCCATTGCGCCGGCAGAAGATTCATCTGCTTTTACAATGGCTCCCTATTCACCGCATCCAGACGGTATTATTTACTTGCATTTTCAGCAAATTCTGTCGTTACAAGGTCTTTATAAGGCGCACGTGTATCGAGTTCGCCTGCGCTTTCCAGAATATCCTGCAGCAGATCCAGGCTGCTTTCCTCGAATACAAGATTATCTTTCCATGTATCCTGATCGTAATATCTGGTTACAATTTTTGTGATTGTCTCCAAATCTGTTTCCGGGAATTGTGGTTCAATGACTGCTGCAATCTCTTCCGGTGTGTGTGACTGTACGTAGTCCATGCCTTTCTGCAGAGCGTTTACAAAACCCTGGATGACGTCCGGGTTCTTTTCTATAAAGCTCTTCTTTGCACTGTAGGCCGTATAAGGCACATACCCGCTGTCTTCACCAAGAGAAGCGACAACGTATCCCTTGTTCTCTGATTCCAGTGTGGTTGCCCCGGGTTCAAATTCAACGGTAAAGTCTCCCTGTCCCTCGGCAAATGCGGCTGCTGTGGAACCAAAGTCAATACTCTGGTTGATCTCCAGGTCAGCGGACGGGTCGATGCCGTTCTGCTTCAGTATATACTCAAACACCATTTCCGGCATTCCGCCTTTTCTTCCGCCAAGTACGGTACTGTCCTTGATATCATCCCATGAAAAATCAGGCATTTCTTCCCTGGCAACCAGGAAATTTCCTGCGCGTTGCGTCAGCTGTGCGAAGTTGACAACGTAGTCATTGGCCCCTTCGTTGTAGGTATAGATCGAGGCTTCGGATCCCATAAAGCCGATATCGGCTTCCCCTGACAGGACAGCAGTCATGGTTTTATCAGCGCCAAATGGAACTAACAGCTTAGTACAAGACGGATTATAAAAAATCCACCTTTTCAACCTGATGGTCTTCGGTGATATATATCTGCTTTATAACGGTCTGCCAAAATGCTCTTTTATTCTCATCGGTTAGCTTAGAATAAATGCTGATAAAATCTTGCTCAAGAAGCGATTCTATATGGCTATAGTCTTTCTTTTGTATTTCGATAACTGGAGACAGGCTTTTCAGTTCATTATCCAATTTGGTGTACTCATCGTTATAATAATCCCATTCGATACGTCCCTTTTGAAAAAGCATGTTAAGCCTGCTCATTTCGCGCTGTATTATCTCGGGAGTCCTAAGGTTCTTCTCTTTCTTTTTTAATTCAGCAATCCTGGAATCCCGTATTTTGAAATCATTGAATAGAGTTTCTAAGTTTTTCACGAGGTATTCTTCGATAAGGTTTTGGCTCATTTTATGCGTATAATTACAGATGCGATCTATGATTGCACGATTGCAGCGGTAATAGCAATATGTCCTTTTTTCGCCAGTCTTCCGATTTATTACGGAAGAGCATCCTGTTCCACACAGGAGTTGGCCACACACGGGACAACGGATTAATCCGGTAAAATAATAAATTCGCCCAGAAGGTGTATTTTTAATATTACGCTTAGATATTTCAAGAATTTCGTCACGCTCTTCTTTGGTAAGATATGCAGGACAGTAAGGTATTCCACGATATGTTCCAACATAAAATTCACTTGTCAACATAGTACGTAGCATGCTATATGAAAAATCGGGATCCCATTTGCTCTGCATATATCGGATAGTATCACATTTGCTGTGAGTCTTTTTCAAATGTGCAAAAAAGGCATTCACAAGCGCTTCTTCATCCGGGTTTTTGACCATCCGCTTGACGCCATCCACAACACCGACCTTATAGCCACGCGGCATATTAGAGTCTCCGAAAATAACCTTACCCTGTTTGATGGACGCTTCGTTAACGAATTTGATTCTCTCCGATGTGGTGTCGACCTCGTTTTGACCGATCGACAGGACGACATTAAGCTGCAATCGACCGTCACGGGTCTCCATGTTGATTCCTGGCTCAGATGTGGATATCCAGCGCACACCATGTTCATCAAGTATATCTTGGACTTTGTAAAAATCAGAAAGATTACGGAACCACCGGTCGATCCGCCAGAACAAGATAACATCTATTTTACCTTGTTTGACATCACGAATAAGCTCGTGGATTGCTTTACGCTTTTTCAACTCCTTACGGGCAGTCTTCCCTTCATCTGCATACAATCCTACAACCACCATGCCATGTTCCTTCGCATATTTTAGCAGATGCTCCCTCTGGGCCTCGAGAGATTTGCCGTGTATCATTTGTTCGGTTGTTGACACTCGGATATAGATCGCGCATCTTAACATTTTATTATGCATTTAATCACTCCTTCTCTTAATCATATTAAAATAGGTACCAAAATACACCTATACAGGTGCAGGAGATTTGTGGTATAATCTACATGTCAGGTTGATTATACGGGTCTCTGCAGCCTGTATAGCATCTATTTAAGCCGTTCCTGTTGGCGCAGGGGCGGTTTATTATTTAAAGTTCATCAAATACATAGCATTCATGTACTTTCTCAATTATTCCAAGTGCACAGATATATTCTTGTGTTTGCGGGTTTTCAACTCCTAAAACGCTTCTAACAGATCCTAGAACGGCAATTTTATCACCCAATGAAAGATCGCATATTTCTTCATCGTCGTATGAAAAATAAATAGTTCCATTCCCATGTTCCTCATCACCATCTATACGAGCGATATTTTCGAAAAGTCTATAGCCTCCGATATCTATATCGGCATTTGCCGTAGATTTTTTGAATTCATCTAATGTCATCAAATCCGATACTTTACCAAATACGATTGTAGTTATATAATCTTCCCCATTAGGAACCTCACTTAGAGTATTAAAAACATTATTTGTATAGTCTTTTTCAATATTTTCGGGAGAAATTATATGAGCGTTTTCTAGCATACCGTATCCTTTGCCTGCCGAATAAGTTCCTTTCACTACAATATCAGTTCCTTTTTCGATAAACAGCCATTCGTCTCCTTCCTTCATAGGATAGTTAGCTATTGTTGAACCATTGGAATCAGAAGAAGTAATTCCGAAACCTTTGTCATTTGAGCCTGTGTCGGATGAAGCTGAACTGCCCTTTATACCTCGTATAGTAATTTCTTTATTAAAAGGGAGTCCGGTTTTCTTTGAACATTCCTCATACAATTCACGGGCCTTATTTCCAAGGAGTTCATTTGAGGTAAAGTTTTTAGTTTCTTCATTAAATAATTGCCATGTTTCTTCTTCGAGTTCAATAAACTCAGCAGCTTCATATTCGGTTTTTATGTTCCCGCAAGATAGCAACAATATAGGAAACATCATCGAAATTAAAATAGATAGAATTTTCTTTTTCATAATATCCCTCATTCACTAAGACTTGTACCAAAAAACACCACATCTATATCAAGCCAATTGGCATAATATTTAAAGCCCTCCATAGAGCCATTGATTTTCATATTTCCGGAATAACGCCATGTCAAAGTTATAAAAATTCTGCCCCTGGCGAGAACGTATACGGCTTCTATCAACATCAATCTCAGGAATACAGCATGACTTGCAGTGATCAGAAATTGAGTTATATAGGATAGCGCCGCAGTAACTACACTCTTTAATATTCCAGACAAAGCAATCATTTTCAGGATTGTAAAAATGTCCATAAAAAAGTTTGTCTAGGTATGACATTTTGTAAGTGACAATGCGTCTATGCCAGCGCCGGTAACTATCAAATGCAATAGATGCCGCGTTATGCGACACTTCAAATATTTGCGACACATCTTCTGCATTTTTACATTTGGAATAATGTATTGCCATTCGTGGGGCCAATATGTGACTGGCAAAGGCATTGGCCTCTTGTTCGTTCAGATCACATTCCCCAGAATGCCCCATTATGTGATGCCCCAGTTCATGCATCAGAGAAAATCTAATGCGACCACGGGAATTATGTGAATTGTAGGCGATAATCATATTAGCTCCATCCCTGAAAGCATCTTCAGAGCAGGCCGCGCATAAATCATATAGCTCTTTATTTTTCAGAAAGAGATTATCATAGGTAAATATTCTATATCCATAATGCTCAAGCAATGATATGCAGTCAATTGGAAAAGACTTTACATGACAATCTTCAAAAACTTTAATGATAGCACCTGTAATCTTTGCAGTATCCAAATAAATCAATCCTCACTAATTAATCTATTTCGGACAAGAGTTTGATTAAACGCATTTTTTGTTCGGTGGTCATCTTTTTACCGTTTCTTGCAATGAGCTGTTCAACGTCAGCATAAGAAGGTTCAGTGACGCTTTTATGCTGGGTATCATCAAAATCATCTAATGTGCATCCAAGAACCATAGCAATAGACTTTAATGTGCCAAGTTTGGGATCTTTGGTATCACCACTTAAGATTTTATTTAATGTTCCTAAAGGCACTCCTGAACGCCTCGAAAGTTCTTCTGAGGTTATCCCTAATCTTTTCTTATATTCAGCTATTTTTTCTAATCCCATTTCACACCTCCTATATGGTAATATTTTACCGCTTAATATAAGAATAGTCAATAGAATATTTATAGTTAACGGTAAAAAAATTCGGAAACAGTATTGACTTTTACCGTTAAGTGGATTATTATTATGTCATAACTTACCGTTAACGGTAGAAAGAAGGTGGTGAAAATGTTTAGAATACTACGTGGAGAAATGGTTAAGGCAAATTTAACGATAGCTCAATTAGCTAACAAAGTAGGTATATCGGAAAAATCACTCCGCAATAAAATGAACGGTACAACTGAGTTTACCTGGAGTGAAATTCTTAAAATCCGAGAGATTGTAGCCCCAACCATGCCTCTTGAGGAACTATTCACAAACTGCTTAATACAAACACTTGTTCGATAAAACCAATATACCACCATAATATATGGCAGTCAATTGGATTTTATTGTAACACAAGGAATGTCCTATAAAACGGACTTATCAATCACGGTAAGCATTACCAGACAGAGAAAAGGAGGTGGCATGAGGTGACAAAGTTTGAAGTTCTGGTATCCATTACGGATGT
>OLSM01001707.1_pt1 | contig 15590 bp, 12 predicted proteins | sample 1672721 | NCBI WGS metagenome assembly OLSM01 (sample SAMEA3136717, study PRJEB25190) | human gut metagenome | reverse complement strand
CGTTCAGTATGCTAGTAAATATATTTGCCCCCAGGAAAATTGTATTCTACGGCGATCTGAGTGAAATTACAATCGTGACCTTTGTGGATTCCGTACTTTTGAAGCATCCTGATTCGCAGAATCTGATGAAACAGGTGGCAGGGTATTTGGGCGAGACGTTCAGTATGCTAGTAAATATATTTGCCCCCAGGAAAATTGTATTCTACGGCGAGATGGTCAGGATTGGTGAGCCATTTTTTGAAATATTGCGAAAATGTGTAAAAGAGAACTCGTTAAAAGAAAATTACAAAGGGCTGCAGATACTTGGTTCTGAGTTTGGCCCGGATCTGGGCGCCATAGGTGCGGCGGCGCTGGTTATGCAGGAAGAATTTGAGTTTGTGGAAAAAACGATATAAAGAAAAGCTTTGAAGTGTCATTCGATTTTTATCGAATGGCATTTTTATTGTTTGGTGCGGTAACTTAACAATAAAACATATATGCAAAAACTGCTAAGTTTTTAATAGATTTAAAAAATGTTTCAAAGACTATGCTAGCCGTCGCGCCAGCGATTTGGTACAATTAACATGGAACTATAAAAGCAGGACAAACTGGAGAATTAAATGATTTACGCGAAAGATGATGTAATTCAGAAAAATGAATTTCCCTTTGATATTTTCAATGGGAACGGACAGAACAATCTCCTACCCTCCGAGAAGATAACGGTGCACAATCATGACTGTCTGGAAATAAACTATGTGGTTCATGGCGGGGGATATTATCTGATCGGCAATAATAAATATGAACTGCATACAGGGGATATCTGTTTGATTAATAATCAGGAATACCATATGGCGATGAATACGGGAATGCTTATGCTGAAGGTGATCGTTTTTAATGCAGATTTAATATGGAATGGCAGCCAGATGGATTATATGTATCTTAAGGCCTTTTTTGAGCGGAAAGAAAATTATGAACCTTTCTTCAAGGCAGGTGGAGATATTGCCGAGGCTGTAACCCCGATTATATTTGCGCTGGACAAAGAATGGCGGGAAAAAAAGCCGGGATACCGGATTTTAATCAAGGCTGATTTAATGAAGATGCTTGCTATGATTTACCGCTACTATCAGGAATCCGAGAGTTTTGATGACCAGGCGAAGCCTCCCTGGAAAAATTATCATTGCGTTACACAGGCAGTTGACTATATCAATTCCCATTATCAGGAGCGTTTGACGCTGGGAGGTATGGCGGAGATGGTTCATATGAGTGAAAATTACTTTTCGACTGTGTTCAGGGAAGTAGTACAGATGCCTTTCTCAAAATATGTACTGGAAAAAAGGTTAGACCATGCGTGTATGCTGTTAAAGACAACCAACATCCACATTACGGCTGTTGCACTTCAGAGTGGTTTTGAAAATATATCCTATTTTAACCGGGTATTTAAAAAGAAGTATGGAGCTTCGCCCGGCAGATACAGAAGCGATAAAAAAATACTGGAGGAAAGTGCAATAAAATCGTAAGATAAATCAAGTAGAAAGCCTCCTGCATTGTTATGCTTATTTCAATAGCTTAATCATGCAGGAGGTATTGTATATGGAATTAATGTATCAGGAAAACTGGGAAACAATAAAAAAGAGGCTGGTACTTCTCTGGGAAAATGAAATTCTGGACAGGCCGTGCATTTCGGTGAAATGTCCGAAGGATGAAAATGATCCTTTTGTAGATATAAAACCAGAGGGGCAGGAAGCGCTGAGGGAGTATTACACGAATCCGGAGCTTATCCTGGAAAGAAATCTAAGGCGTTTTGAAAAAACTTATTTTGGTGGAGATGCATTCCCCTGTATTTTTCCATACTGGGGAACAGGAGGACATGCTAAGTACCTGAATGCAGAGGTTTCGTATTTCCCGGATACGATCTGGGTACAGCCTGCATTTGAAGACTACGAGAGTTTTGATTTTGAATTTGACCGTCAAAATCCGGTATTCCAGGCCGAACTGAAAGCCCTGGAATATCTGGCCGAAGCAGGCAAAGGAAAGTTCTTCGTATCACCTCCTGACAACTGTGGTAGTTATGATGCTCTGTCACAGCTGCGGGGAGGAGAAGAGTTCATTCTGGATCTGCTGGAAGAACCGGAACTGGTCAGAAAATATGGAAACAAGATGGTAGATATCCTTATGGAAAGCGGAGATGAAATATTCAGGGTTATAAGGGAAAATAATGACGGCGGCTCTGTACATGGATATTATAATACATGGTGCCCGGGAACACACATGCAGCTGCAATGCGATTTGTCCGTAATGATTTCGCCGGAAATGTTCCGTGAATTTATCGTAGAGGAGCTGGAAAGAAGCGCTGGATGGCTTGACCATGCAATCTATCACATGGATGGGCTGGAACAACTGCGCCACCTGGACATGATTTTGGGGATCAAAGATATTAATATGATACAGTGGGTTCAGGTTTCCAGCCAGCCGGACATCACTCAGAACCTGGAATATGTACATAAAATCCAGAATGCCGGAAAGGGCCTTGTTGTGGAAGCCTCCAAAAATCAGCTGAACACGATTGTGAATAACATTTCTCCAAAAGGGCTCGATCTGGTAATTTCTGATGCAGCCAACAAGAAAGAGGCCGATGAAATCGTCGGCTTTGTGGCAAAGCATAGTTTCAAAAAGACAGTGTTCTGACCATCGCGAAGCGATTTTTAATGGCTGGATGCGTAACAGTCCAGCTTGTCTGAACTATTAAATAAACTTTGGATAAATAAACAGGTTTATAAAATAGTGTTGCCGAAGAAACAGCAGGCAGTCTTTTTCAGAAGAAAAGGGGTCAGCCCCTCTGCAGAGGGGGCTGACCCCTTTTCTCTTTTTCTGTAAAAAGATTGCCTGTTTTTGTAAAATAAAGTAAAATCAAATAAAAACAGCAGTAAAAAGGAGGAGATTTTATGGCTGGGATCCGTGATGTGGCAAAAGCGGCAGGAGTATCCATTTCAACAGTTTCTAATGTACTGAATGGAAAACGCAATGTAGGGGAAGAGACAAAAAATAAGGTTCTGCGCATTTGTGAGGAACTGTCTTATTATCCAAATATAGCAGGAAGAACGCTCAAAAAGGGAGACAGTAAAACAATCTTATTTAATTTCAGTGATTTTGAACGTACCTTTTTTTTGAAAATTATCCGCGGCATCAGTGATTATGCCAATGAAAATGATTACGATTTTATTATCAGTACCAGCAAGTCCTGTGAAAAGTATATGCGGAGCAATCTGACGGCCGGCTGCATCAGCCTGGATTCGAAGATGAGCAATGAGACACTGTTAAGAGCGGCGTCTGAGACATACCCGATTGTGGTTCTGGACCGGGTTCTGCACAACCCCTATATTAAAACCATCGTCAACAATAATTACGACTCTATGTGCCAGCTGGTGCAGCGGGTCATTGACTGCGGCTACAGGAAATTTGCCTATATAGGGGGGATTGAGACAACGGATGACAACAAGGAGCGCTACAAGGCTTTTCTGGATGTACTGGAGCAGAATCATATCGGCTTCAAGCGGGAAAATTATTATGCTGGCGATTACCGGGAAAAAAGCGGTTACCGTGCGGCAAAGATTATTATGCTCAGTGAACGGCTTCCGGAGGCGTTGATGTGTGCGAATGACAATATGGCAATTGGGGCTATCAAGGCCTTCCGCGAAAACGGCATCCGTGTACCGGAGGATATTGCAGTTACCGGTTATGATAATTCTGATCTGTCCAGCATCATGGAGCTGACCACTGTAGAAGTTCCGGATTATGAGCGGGGATATCTGGCAGCACAGTACCTTGTTGAGAATATTGAAGGAAAAAGAAATGTGGAGTTGTTCAGGATAGCGGCCCAAGTAAAATGGAGAAAAACGGTGGGGAGTAAAATAAAGAAAAATAATTAGTGTTTACATATAGTGTTTACTAAAATATATGTGTAAAAATGCCGAGATTATAAGGAAAAATACTAGAATACGATAAAAATATTGTGAAAAACAGAGGGAATCAGCATTTTTTATTTTAATACTGAAAAACAATTGACGAAAATCAAAACTGAAATTAAAATTTGTGTATAACGTTTTACAAATGAAGCGCTGAATAACCAGCAATAAATGGGAGGAGAGAAAATGAAATTAAAAAAATTGTGTAGTTTACTCATGGGAACGGTAATGCTGGCATCCCTGGCATTGACAGGATGCGGCGGAAAGGAAGACGGTGCAGGAGACAAAGCGGAGAAAAATAATGACACTGTCGATAAGATAGTAATTTTCCAGTCAAAGGTAGATATTATTGACCAGCTGGAAGCACTGTCTGAGGATTATAAGGAAGAGACCGGTGTAGAGGTAGAGGTATGGGAGGCCCCCGGAGATGATTATTATCAGCAGCTGAAGTCCAAACTGGCGAATAATCAGGGGCCGACGCTGATGTCCTTTGTACCGGGTACGGAATCGGAACAGATGAAGAATTATCTGACAGATTTGAGCGATTTAAGTTTTACGGATAAGATCGCAGAGGGAATGGCGGATGTAATTGACGGAAAGACTGTCGGTATCCCGTATACGGTAGAAGGGTTCGGCGTTGTATATAACAAAGATCTGATGGATGCTGCCGCACTGAAAACAACCGACGATTTTATCAACATGTTAAAGGAGCAGAAAGAGGCTGGAATAAACGGGTTTGCGCTGTCTCAGGAAAGTTACTTTATAATCGGCCATATTTTAAATACTCCGTTCTCGCTGCAGGATGATCCGAAAGCCTTTATGCAGGATGTAATTGACGGAAAAATCAATTTAAAGGACGTGCCGGAGTTCCAGGAGTTTGCGAAACTGTATGATGCAGTCCGCACATACTGCAAAAATCCACTGGAATCAAGCTATGATCAGCAGTGCGGAGATTTTGCCACAGGGAAATCAGCTTCAATACATCAGGGAAACTGGGCATACAGTATGTTTGCAGATTATGATATGGACTTTGACATGGGCATGGCTCCGCTTCCGCTTGGAGGAAATGATAAACTGGCAGTCAGCGTTCCCAGCGCATGGTATGTAAACTCTCAGGTATCAGAAGCAGAGCAGCAGGCAGGGAAAGACTTCTTGGAATGGTTATATACAAGTGAGACCGGAAAGAATTATCTGATGAATGAATTCGATTTTATTCCAGTTGTAGAAGGAATGACTAATGATGATTTAAATGTTCTGTCTCAGGAATTAGCGGATTATACAGAATCTGGAAAAACAATATCCTGGGCGCTTAATTACTATCCGGCAGGTATTGTAGATGTATATCTCGTGCCGATTGCAGAAGGATTTTTTACCACAGACATGAGTACAGATGAATTTTTGGATGAACTAACCAAAGCCTTTGTTCAGGCGGGAGCCGGAAACTAAGAAGTGATCAGGAAAAAGATGGCAGTTCTGATATGCAAATAGAGCTGCCATTTTTATGCCAGGGAGGTAAATATGGCTAAGAAGAAAAAAGTAAAAAGAATGGGCTGGTATGCGTTGTTTGTGCTTCCGCTGCTATTTATCTTCACAACGGTAGTGCTGATACCATTTGTTATTGGGATCGGATACGCATTCTTTTCCTGGGACGGGCTGCCCTTAAACCCGAAGGTCTTTGTGGGACTCGATAATTTTGTGCAGCTGTTCTCAGATCAGCGTTTTTTAAACAGTGCAGTTCATACCATAGTATTCACACTGCTGGCCATTGCTGCTATTAATATACTGGGGCTTGGATTTGCCTTAATGGTGACCACGAAGCTGAAAGTCAGAAATATTGCAAGGACTATGCTGTTTATGCCTTACCTAATCGGCGGGCTGATTCTGGGATATATCTGGAAATTCGTCCTGGGAGATGCATTGTCGTATATCGGCGAACTTACCGGATGGGGCGGTATTTTTACCAATTGGCTGTTAGACGGGAAATGGGCGCTGGCCGCCATGGTTGTGGTTGCGACCTGGCAGATGGCCGGCTATATTATGATTATTTATATTACCGGAATACAGGCAATACCGGATGATGTGATTGAGGCCGCTCAGGTAGACGGGGCGGGCTTCTGGCAGTGCCTGTTTAAAATTAAATTTCCGTTGCTGATGCCTTCCTTTACCATATGTTTGTTTATGACATTGTCCAACTGTCTGAAGATATTTGACGTGAATCTGTCTCTGACGGGGGGCGGCCCCCAGAATGCCACTGAAATGTTTGCCATGAATATTTATAATGAAATCTTTTCTTTGAATAATTATGGATACGGGCAGGCGAAAGCAATTGTGTTCTTTGTGGTGGTTGCTCTGGTTACTCTGATTCAAGTATCCATAACGAAAAAGCGGGAGGTGGAGATGTAATGAAAAAGTTTTTGGTTAATACACTCGTACTCCTTTTATGCGCGGTTTTTCTATTTCCCATTTATCTGGTCGTGGTGAATTCATTTAAAAACCGCTCGGAGCTATATGCAAACATTATGGCTCTGCCAGGTGAATTCACCTTTGAATACTACGAAAAAGCCATGGCTAAAATGAATTTTTTTCGAGCGTTTGGAAATTCGCTGATTGTAACAATTGTATCTACCTTGCTGATTGTGCTTCTTGCCTCTATGACGGCATGGATGCTGGTGCGTGTGAACAATCTGCTTAGTAAAATCATCTTCAACCTTTTGATAGCAACTATGCTGATTCCCTTCCAGACGCTGATGATGCCTTTACTGCAGGAAATGGGCTGGATACGGGATAACCTGCATATACCTGTGCTTGATACGCTGGGAGGGCTGATCTACATGAATGTGGGATTTGGGGCCAGCATGGCAGTATTTTTATATCATGGCTTTGTAAAATCAATCCCTGTTTCGCTGGAAGAAGCGGCACAGATTGACGGCTGCAGCAGACTGGGGATCTTTTTCAAAATTGTGTTTCCCATGCTAAAGCCGACTACTGTAACAGTGGCGATTCTGGATGTTATCTGGATCTGGAACGACTACCTGCTGCCTGCGCTGGTGCTGTCCAGTAAAGCAAACCGTACCATACCACTGTCCACGGCAGCCTTTTTCGGACAATTTACCATACAGTGGAATATGGCTATGGCAGGTTTGACACTGACAATCATTCCGGTTATCATCTTTTATCTCTGTGCCCAGAAACATATTGTTAAGGGCGTGGTGGCAGGAGCAGTAAAATAGAAAGTTAGGCGGTGTAAAGATGCGGCATTTATATAAAGCGGACTTTAAAGAGGCGGATAATGAAAAACTGCTGTTGCAGGAGACCATATTCCATAATGCAAATGGCTATATTGGAGTCCGGGGATGTCTTGAGGAAGGGACACGAAAAAATTATGACACGATCCGGGGAACCTATATCAACGGATTTTACGATTTTACCAAAATGAATCAGGCCGAAAAATTGTGCGGGCTGGTGGAAGAAAAACAGACGATAGTAAATGTAGCAGATACCCAGACAATACATCTTTGTATTGATGGAGAAATGCTTTCACCTGATACAGGAAAATTCCTGGACGGTGAGAGGGTGCTGGATATGGACGGCGGTTTTACGCTGCGCAGGTTCCGATATGAAACTTCCCGGGGCAAGCAGGCGGTTATAGAGATCAGACGCATGACATCCTTTGCTCTGCCGTCCCTGTTTACGATCGAATATAAGGTAAAGGCGGTAAATTTCAGCGGCCCGGTGGAGTTTATTTCCTGGCACAGCGGAAAGGTACAGAACTACTGCAATCCGGATGATCCCAGAGTGGCGGGAGAAAGCGTCCAGTATCTGCGGACAGAGGCCTGCTTTGAAGAGAATGGGGTATCTTATATTCTTTCCCGTACAATGAATTCCGGTCTCGGGGTATGCAGCGCAGCGGCTCATAAGATCAATGGGATACATGTCAGGGAGAACGGGCATGTGGACATGGAAAAGGGGCAGGCTAAAAAGACCATTCCTGTTTTTCTGGAGACCGGACAGGAGGCGGTACTTGAGAAATACAGTATTTTTACGGATTCCATCCGTAATCCGGACTGTCTGGAAACAGCGAAGCAGAATATGCAGAAGGTTTTGGAGACGGGACTTGCATACTATAACCTGGAGCAGGAACGCTACTTAAAGCATTTCTGGGAGAATTCTGCTTTGGAGATCACGGGAGATGCGGAGCTGTCCAGCGCAGTTCATTATAATTTGTACCAGCTGGTTCAGTCAGTCAGCAAGGATAAGTACGGTAATATTGCGGCAAAAGGATTAAGTGGAGAGGGGTATGAAGGCCACTACTTCTGGGATACGGAAATGTATATACAGCCCTTTTTTGTACTGACAAACCCTGAAATTTCCAGAAACCTGCTGTCATACCGTTATGAGATACTCCGGGAAGCCAGAGAAAATGCCAGGATTTTGGGGCATAAGAAGGGTGCGCTGTATCCTTGGCGTACCATTATGGGGAAGGAATGCTCCGGATACTTTCCTTCGGGCAGTGCACAGTACCATATTAACGGTGATATTGCCTATGCTGCCGCAGCCTATTATCTTGCCACGCAGGATCTGGAATTCATGGCAAAAAAGGGTGCGGAGATCCTTTTTGAGACTGCCAGGCTGTGGATGGATGTCGGGAACTATTATAATGAGACTTTCCAGATCCATACAGTGACAGGACCGGACGAGTACACCTGCCTTGTAAACAATAATTATTATACCAATGTTTCGGCGCAGTACAATCTGCACTGGGCGGTTGCCATATACCAGCTCCTTAAGGAAGCCGGGCTAGAACGGGACGTTGTGGACCGAATCGGCCTGACAGAGGAGGAACTCCGGGAATTCCGGGAGGCGGAGGAGCATATGTACCTTCCTTATGATGAAATCCTAGGGATTAACCCCCAGGATGACTCCTTCCTTTCAAAAGAAGTCTGGGATTTAAAAAATACAAAGGTGGAGGAATTTCCTCTTTTGCTGCATTACCATCCCATGTATCTGTACCGCTATCAGGTATGCAAACAGGCGGATACGGTACTGGCACATTTTATATTTGAGGATGCCCAGAGCCTGGAAACGATTCGGAAGTCTTTTCTGTATTATGAGAAGATTACCACCCATGATTCCTCTCTGTCTACCTGTATATACAGTATTGTGGCTTCCAGACTCGGCATGAGGGAGAAGGCCTACAGTTATTTTGGTGATTCTGCCAAGCTGGATTTGTACAATACACATAAGAATACAAAGGACGGTATCCATACGGCCAATATGGGGGGGACCTATATGGCAATTGTCTATGGTTTTGCAGGACTCAGGCTGAAAGAGACGGGTTTGCACCTTTCTCCTTATCTGCCTGAAAAATGGGACAGCTACCGGTTTTGTTTCCTGTACCACGGGAGCCAGATTGAGGCGGAGACGGATAAAGAAGGCACGCGCCTGGCACTGAAGAGAGGGGCGCCGGTTCAGATCTTTCTATACGGAAAAGCTTATACAGTACGGTAATGCACCTTTTCTATTATTAGATACAGGGCATCTCAAAGTTAAGAAATGCCCATGAACAGCAGGAAAGACAGAGGACTGGTGAATAGGTAAATTTTATAAAGGGACAGATCAGAGGATATTATAATATGGAGCATATTAAAGCGGTTATATTTGATTTAGACGGGGTCATCTGCGATACGGCAAAGTATCACTATCAGGCATGGAAACAACTGGCGGTTAAACTCGGCATTGATTTTACACAGAAAGATAACGAAAGGCTGAAAGGCGTAAGCCGTATGGAGTCGCTGGAAATATTGTTATCCATCGGCGGTTTACAGGCAGGGGAAAGCCAGAAGAGGGAATGGGCAAAACAGAAAAATGAGTGGTACATAAAGTACATATCCGGGATGACAGAAGATGATATATTACCGGGGGTAAACGAATTTATGGAAAAGCTGTGCCTTGCGCGGGTTAAAACGGCCCTTGGTTCCGCAAGTAAAAATGCCGGGATGATATTGGAGCTTTTGAAGATCAGGCAGTATTTCGACTGTGTCGTGGATGGAACAATGGTAAAAAGGGCGAAGCCGGATCCGGAAGTATTTTTAAAAGCAGCAGAAATGCTTGGCGTAATGCCGGAAGTCTGTCTGGTATTTGAAGATGCGGAAGCAGGAGTAGAAGCAGCAAAAAGGGCAGGAATGAAATGCGTGGGAATTGGAAGCGCTGCTGTTCTGGCGGGGGCAGACTGGGTCATAGACGGATTCGGAGACAGCAGGTTGGAAGAGATTTTCAGTTATTTAGCAAAATATTAATTGCAAGCAAAGAGGAAAAGTATAGGACTGCGGCAGAATAGCGGGCAATCAGCTATCTGGCGCAGTCCTGCTTTTAAACGGTAGAATAAGAAAGTGCTGTCCGCTCATCAGCGGACAGCACTTTCTTTTTGGTAGAAATAGCAGAAAAACAAAAGAAAAGATTAGTAAAAAAGACGAATTGACAAAAGTAAAGAAAATCACTATAATACATTTATAAAATAATTTAAACAAAGTATTTTGCTTTATGCGGAGGTGTATAATGAGCGGAACATCGAGAGAAAGATTTCTACAGACAATTAACCACCAGGATCCGGGAGATGTGGTGGTGGATTTGGGCGCTGCTTCTACTACTGGCATTCATGCAGAGGCTCTCTCTAATCTGCGGAGATATCTGGGGTTAAGTCCTAAAAGGGAGCGGATCAGCGAACCCTTTCAGCTCTTAGGCGAGGTGGACGAAGAGATGAGGAAGGCGCTTGGAATTGACATAGTGGGGATCGGCACGAACTGGACCATATATGGATTTGAGAATACAGGGTGGAAAACCTGGCATCTGCCGCAGGGACTGGAGGTGGAGGTGCCGAAAGATTTTGTCTATACGGTGGATCATAAGAATAATACATACATGTACCCGTGTGGAGACATTCATGCAAAACCGGTGGCTAAGCTGCCGGCGGGCGGATATTTTTTCGATAATGTGGATCACACTGCGGGAGAATTTGACGAAGAGACAGCCAGTGCCAGAAAGGACTTTAGAGATGATTATGCGGTTTATACAGACAGCCAGCTCCGGTTCATGGAAGAACAGATAAACTATTATTACAAAAATACAGATTACGCCCTCTTCGGCGCCGCTGCGCTTACGGCTATGGGAGACATGGCCTATATCCCGGGGCCGGCGCAGAAGCTTCCCAGGGGAATCCGTTCCCCGGAGGACTGGCTGGTAGCCCATTACACCGTTCCGGAGTATGTACATGAATGCTATGAGATGCAGTTAGAGACTGCCATGAAAAATGTGAAGCTTTTGAAAGAAGCTGCGGGGAATAAGATCCAGGCTGTGTTCGTCAGCGGAACAGATCTGGGTACACAGAGGTCACAGTACATATCCAATGATATGTACCGGGAGTTTTACCTCCCTTACCATAAAAAACTGAATGACTGGATTCACCAGAACACGGAATGGAAGGTCTTTTTCCACTCATGCGGTGCAATTGAAAAACTGATGCCGGAATTATATGAGGCGGGCGTTGACATACTGAATCCGGTACAATGTTCTGCCGATGGCATGGATCCTGTGATGCTGAAAGAAAAATGGGGAGATAAGTTTGTTTTCTGGGGCGGCGGAGTCGATACACAAAAGACACTGCCGTTCGGAACGCCGGAAGAGGTCTATGCGGAAGTGCTGGAGCGGCTGAAGATCTTTGCACCGGGCGGCGGATTTGTCTTTAATACAATACACAATATCCAGGGGCCAACCAAGCCTGAAAATATTTATGCAATGTTTGAAGCCGTCCGGGACTACAACCGGATGACGAAATAGGGAGGATGGCACATGAATGAGCAGTCAAATGTCCAAAAGAAAGAATCGGTCAATAAGTTTACAAGTACAAGCGAGTTTGGAGTCATAATCGCACTGGCATTATTATGTATTGCGATGTCATTTTTAAGCCCTTACTTTTTAAAAAGCTCTAATATTATAAACATTTTGTATCAGGTTTCCCAATATGCGATTCTGGCAATCGGCATGGGTTTTGTCATACTTACAGGCGGAATCGATCTGTCTGTCGGCTATACTGTGGGTATCTGCGGCTGTATGCTGGCCAGCATGATCAGCAAGGGCGCCAATATGTGGCTGACGCTGATCACCGTGCTGCTGACGGGAATTATAATTGGCGCAGTAAATGGCGTACTGGTTACCTATATGAAGCTGGCCCCTTTTATTGTCACACTGGGAACAGGGAAGATCATGCAGGGGTTGATCTTATTAATCACGAACGGAATGCCGATCAGTGCGGATACCCCCCTGAACTGGCTGGGGAACGGAAAGGGAGGGCAGATCCCGGTCGCGGTTATTATCATGGCGCTGGTAATTATAATTGGAACAGTTTTTTCAAAATACACATTGTCCGGAAGGAATATTTATGCGGTTGGAAATAATGAGAGGTCAGCAAAGATTTCCGGGATCAGGGTGGAGCGCATAAAGGTACTTGTCTATATCATTCAGGGATTTCTGGCAGCCTTATGCGGTATTATTGCGACCGGGAAGCTGAGAAGCGCAGACTCTCAGCTTGGAAACGGTTATGAGATGGATGTCATTGCTGCCGTAGTGATTGGAGGCTTCAGCATGAGCGGAGGTGAAGGGAAAATCTGGAGCGTTATGGTAGGCGCAGCAATTATGGGGGTTCTGAAAAACGCCTTTGTATTATTGGGGCTGCCCTCATACTGGCAGACCGCGAGCATTGGGATCGTAATTATTATTGCGGTGTCAATTGATCCGGTAAAAGCATTTTTTAAACAAAGGAAAATCAACAAAGGAAATTAAAGGGAGGAAGTTTTTATGAAGAAAAGAATGTTAGGATTCATTTTGAGTGCAGCTATGGTAATCTGCCTGTGTGCGGGATGCGGAGCAGATAAGGCGGCAGAGGGAAAGGACACTAAAACAGAGAAAACGGAAGAGACAAAGGAAGAGGCAAAGAAGGACGATGCAGAGGAAGAGGCAGGGGATGACAATATTCTGGACGATGTTGTTGTCGATACTTCCAGAATCACAGTAAAACCGGTGGAAAATACTTCCGGGGATGAGATAAAAATCGCAGCATTATGTGTTCCCTACGGGCCATTCTGGCTGGAGGTAGTAAACGGCATGGAATCTGCAAAGAAATTACTTGCCGATTACAATTGTACGGTAGATCTGATACCCCTGGAATCTCTGGACGGCCAATTGTTCTATGATGCGATCCAGACCTGCATTGTAAAGGAATACGATGTTATCAGTACATTTGGCGTGTCTGATTCGATCTGTCCGATCGTGGATGAGGCAACGGATGCCGGCATCGCAGTCTATTTCTATAATTCCGATACGGCTCAGGAATGTTCAAGGGTAGCCTTTGTGGGACAGGACTTATACGCAGCGGGACAGAAAGCGGCGGATCTGATGGCTGATATTCTCGGTGGAAAAGGTACCGTGGGTATTATAACGGGACTTTTTAGTGTTAACGCCCATGAACTGCGCAGAACGGGAAGCGAAGACCAGTTTAAAGAAAAATATCCGGACATCAAATTACTGGAAACAGTAGAATGCAGCGATAATGACCAGGTAGCCTATAATGTGGCAACAGATCTTCTGACAGGAAACCCGGATCTGAGCGGTATTATCTGTACTGCAAACGGCCAGATCGGAACAGCCCAGGCAATCGAGGATCTGGGGCTGGAAGGGAAAGTAAAAATTGTCTGCTATGACTATATGGATGAAGTCATTGAATTCCTCAGAAAAGGTACAATCAATGCGACGATCAGCCAGGGTCCGTTTGACCAGGGAGCAAACCCGATTGTTTATGGCTACAATCAGGTAATTACAGGGAAACCGGAAGTGGCAGGAAATGTTTTCACTGCTTTAGATGTAATTACACCAGAGAACGTAAACGAATATTTTCCGGAGTAAATAATATGGCAGGTGATAAGAATACTGAAAAGCTGGAGGAGTACAATGGAGCAGAAAGCAATCTATAAAATTCAGAATATCTGCAAGTACTTTCCTGGTGTCAAGGCGTTGGATGACGTCAGTTTTGATATTATGGAGGGGGAGATCCATGCTATAGTTGGAGAAAATGGGGCGGGCAAGTCTACACTGATGAATATCATGTCAGGAGTATACCAGCCTTCATCGGGCAGCCTGATATTTGAGGGGGAAGGCTTGGAACTGAAAAGTGTAAGCCACGCGCAGGACATAGGGATATCCATGATCCATCAGGAACTTTCACTGTCGCCGGCACTGGATATTGCCGAAAATATATTTGCAGGCAGGCTTCCCAAAGGCAAGGCCGGTTTCCTGAACATCCGGAAGCTGTATACCGAGACCGAAGGGGCGCTGAGAGAAGTCGGGCTGGATTATTTGAATGCCCGTACCCTTATCAGGGATATTAGTACATCCCAGCAACAGTTGGTGGAGATTGCAAAAGCGCTGGCACTGAAATCGAAATTGATTATAATGGATGAGCCCACGAGTTCTCTCACGGCCAGTGAGGCAGATTTTCTGGAAAAAATCATACGCGGGCTGAAAAAATCGGGGGTGACAATTCTCTATATTTCACACAAACTCGATGAAATCATGAGGCTGGCTGATAAAATAACTGTACTCAGGGACGGACGCCATATCATTACAGATGACAAAAGCAGCATGACGATTGAAAAGATGATCTCATATATGGTAGGCCGGGAATACAGCCAGATAACAGTGCGGGACAGCTTTATTCAGGATTATGAGAGCCGCAGAGTGATTCTGGATGTAGAGGATCTGTGCGTGGGAAATAAAGTGAAAAATGTCAGCTTCAAGCTCTATGAGGGAGAAATACTGGGGATAACCGGGCTTGTGGGAGCCGGCAGAAGCGAAGTTCTGCAGGCGGTATATGGGGCTGACACAAGACGGAGCGGAACCATAACAATTCAGGGAAAGAAATGTCCTCTGCACAAAACAGGTGAAGCCATCGAACAGGGAATGGGGCTGGTGCCTGAGGGGAGAAAGACCCAGGGACTGTTTTTGAAGCTGAGTGTTCAGGATAACGCAGCGGTAATGTACCTCAGGAAACTAAGGTCAAAGACGGGGCTCCTGAATATAAGGAGATGCAAAAGCCTTACGGAACAGTATATTAAGAAGCTGAATATCAAAACTCCTTCGCAGGGACAGATTATTGAAAACTTAAGCGGCGGCAATCAGCAGAAGGTTGTGATTGCAAGATGCCTGATGAATAATCCTAAAATACTTTTTATGGATGAACCTACCCAGGGAATCGATATAGGCGCTAAGGAAGAGATCTATCAGATTATGAATGAGCTTGTAAAAGAGGGAGTCAGTATTGTAATGGTGTCATCCGAAATGCAGGAAACCATCTCACTCTGCGACAGAGTTATTGTAATGTATGAGGGGCAGATTACTGGTGAGCTTCTGCATAAGGATGTCAGCGACGAAAAAATTCTTGCCCTGGCATCTGATAAAAAGGTATACCCAAAGGGCACCACGTAATTCATGCCCTTGCGGGCGGGTCTGCAGCACAGCTGCAGAAAAAGGTATACCCAAAGGGCATCCCGTAACTCATGCCCTTCGGGCGGATCTGCAGCAAAGCTGCAGAATAAGGTATAG
>OLSM01001705.1_pt1 | contig 15595 bp, 28 predicted proteins | sample 1672721 | NCBI WGS metagenome assembly OLSM01 (sample SAMEA3136717, study PRJEB25190) | human gut metagenome | reverse complement strand
TCCTTTTGGGACATCTACAAGTTTGAGATTACCTTGGAATATGTCCTTGCCGTACAGAACAACATACCTTGCCATATCTTTTCGCCCATTCATTATCATGCAGATGTACGCATGTGCCACAAGTCGGGTTCTTGAGCTTATCCCTGTTGTTATCTATAATATCTTTAATCTTATCGAGAATAACATACATATTCTCAATATCCATATCATTAAATTCATTTGGTACCGGGAGATACATTATTGAGCTTATATCTATATCTATTCCTTTTGACTTGTCGTAAGCCGATTTGTATTTCCTTACCATCAAATCTTTTAACTGATTTACCTTCTTCTCATATGTTCCCATGTCTCATTCGGTTTTCCATCCCTGTTTCCTTAATAAATCCACCATCATCCCTTTTATCTTAGGGCTAATGGCTTCGGTAAGTATATCAGCGGCCAAGTTAATAGAGAAGCTGGTCATCCTAGATTCTCCTATATACTTCTCGCTGGTAACTTCTTTGACATAGTCGTGAATATCCTTGATCATTTCATTTTGAGATCTTAGGAGATCCAGTATCTTATCGAGTTTATCATCCTTTTTTCTCGAATATACCTGACAATAACCAGAAGACCACTATCAAAAAGAAACACAACCCAAGCGCCTCATCCGGGTAATCATGCATAGCCTCTAAAATTCCCCTCATAACTTAACATCCATTTTGTTGATTATCTTATAAAATATATCTCTAGTCAGCTCAATATCGTAAGTAGCGTCATGGAGCTTATTCTCGTCGATCTCAATACCCATAGTTCTGGCTACGGTCATCAACTTAAAGTTCTCCATATCGTTCCTTACGCCCATCAGGAATGGTGTTACCATAACATATACATCCATGCAATTAGGATAGAACCATGATCCAAAATACTTATCCCCACATTGCTGGAATAAAGCCCGTAGGAAGCTGTTATCGAATCCTGCGTTGTTATACCCCACCAAATACATTTTATCCCTCTTGTCGAACTTATTCACGTATTTGGATAATATACCAACTAACTGCCTGTACCCTTCTTCCATAGGCTGATACGACTGCACTTGCTCCAAGGTAACACCAGCCACATCCAGCGCCTCTTGCTCTATCGTGGCGGCAGGGTTCGGGGCTAGGCGGATGTCGAACCTCTCAGTCTCCTGCCCGTCGATATCCACGATCCCTCCTATTTGGTGTATCCCGTTTCTCCAGAACTTAACCCCGGTTGTCTCTAAATCGAAAAATAGTAATTTGCTCACGTTGTTAAAATTATTCGTTTTTTAATGTTTATATCCCTAATATTTCTGCTACATAAACAAATCCGTAGCATATACAATCATTATGTTTCTCATGCCATACGACGGCGCACGGGAAATATAACGGCATGTCCTCAGCCATAGGATCCTCTTTGAGGTCATCGATGTTTATCTTCTCCCTCCACCTCCACAGGTCTTGGATATCGTTCAAGATCAATTTGTTCATAACAATCTGGTTTTTAATGTTGATACAAAAATACAATTTAAACAAAAAATAAAAGCATGAATAATATTAAAATAATATTAATCATGCTTAAATATAAATATATTCCTTCTAGTTCTCACGGATATACGTATTCGTACTCATCTGGAGGAGATGTCTTGTAGTTGTAAATTTCATAGAAAATCATAGAAATAACTAGGAATCTCATCTATATCTCTATACGTTACAGACCATGCATGTTTTAGCTTATAACATTCTAATGTACTACCCTCTATCTCATATGGGAGCAAATTCAGTAACGTACCTACATCCCAAACAGGGTTGGATATATCCGGGGTAACAGCCTCGATCAGTCCTATACGACCAGCGTTATCCTCCATAGAATGCAATGAGTCAAGGTACTTGTCTCTGAAGCCGATGGCGGTGGAGATAGGGAGACCGGCCTCGACCAGCATCCTCCCCTGTTCTTTTGTGGTGAATATCCTTTCTTTCATCTAACCCTTGATCTTTTTCTCTACCGTAACGATCGTATCATTATGCCATCCCCCATGAGCCACAAGAAGAATCTCCTGCTGCTCGAAGCCAAGCCCTGCCCCTATACCGCCGGAGTTCCACGCGCAGGTAATGACCACCCCGCCTTTCTTGGTGATCCTAGCTATCTCCTTCTTCTGCCTAGCCCAATAACTAGATTGCGTTGTTTGCATATTAACAGATCCTCCAAGTCTTTTATACGACTCAGATACCTGTCTCGCGGAATATGGTGGATCATATAATACCATATCAGCTATATTATCGCCAAGATCACTCAGGAAGTCCGTGGCGTCTTTATGATACATAGCCTTAGTCTCAGGATCAAGATCGTTGGTTATCGTTCCTATATCGCTGTTTCTGGCGAATGGATCCACTATAACCATTCCGTCTTTTTTATATCTATCTATAAGTTCTCTTATCGGTTTTATGCTGAATGTCTCGCTGTTCGGCATTGACCATTTCTTGTTTATAATCATCCCTTAATTCTGTTTTAAATTTAAGTTTCATAGTACTTATAGGTACAGGATCGCATACGTCTTCCCACCAATTCTTGTGCCCTTTTGGTGGATGTATATCCTTTTTCCATGAAGACCCCTTAACTGTTTTGACTCTTCCGTATGGCTTCATTTTGCTCATGTTTATCACATGTCACATTAGTATCCGTTTCTGATGATCCGAACATAAGCTCATCAGTGATCTTGCGAAACTCCTTTACAATATCATTCATCTGCTTACGCTCTATGCTTCTTAGCAAATGGGCTATCACATCCACTGTCCATCCGTTTCCCGCTAAAGACATGGCCGTATTCGGGGCTATCCCATCAAGGTAATCATCCGGCAATGTCTGTAGCCTGCACATCTCCACAGGAGTAAGGTATCTGAACTTATCTTTCAGGTCAAAGGCGTTCAGATATCTTCCGGGCGGTAATGATGATATCACGTTATCTTTCATGACTGTTGTCAGGCAATTACTTTTCTTAATAGGAGTGGTATTCTTATCTTTTCTTATCTCCAGACATTGCGTTATTTTTATGTCCATGTCACAATCCTTTCGATACCCGTCCTCTCCTATCCTTCTACCGACAATGGATCCTATATATCTTCCTCTTATGGCTCCCGGATTCCAGTCCTTGTCATGCTCTAAAATATCATCCAATGATATGTGCTTGTCTTTCGGTATTTCTACCGGCCAATTACACCAATAAAGACGATGCCGGGTCTGTGCCGAGACCAAGGCGCTATCGATCTCCACCGGCTCTACGCCCAGCTCCTTTGTTATCACCCGGCGGTGCTCGTCCCGCATCCGGACGTTCTCGCCCAAGAACAGGATCTTACCTTTGGTCTCCTTCTTTAAATGCCTTACGATGTCCGAGAAGCAAAAGAAAAGCCTCCCACGAGCGTCCATGAATCCTTTACCCTTACCTGAGCTAGAGAAGCTCTGGCAACAGAACCCTCCCATGACCAGATCTATGTCTTTCCAAGGGATATCCCATGTTCTCCAGTTATTGACATCCCCTAACTGGATGATATTCGGAAAAATGTTTTTGACTTACCTTTATGCATATCTTGTCTATCTCTGAGGCGTAATAAGCATTTATAGGTATGCCGGCCCTCCGTAACGCTAGATATCCACATGATATCCCATCAAATAATGATAATATATTCATGACCTGAAAATTTCCCTTTCGGCTATCTGCATGATAGATTTATGTATACCCGGCAAGACATCAACCAATTTAATGCCAAAATTTTCTCCCCTCTTAACGAACGTCCATTTACCATATATGATTCCATGTATCATATTCTGTATTACTTCCTTACTGTCTGTCAAGAATACTTGGTAATAGACACTTTTGACATAATTAAAATCCTCCCCATGATCATTTGCCGGTCTTAATATCATTACAGCCGAAGAGCGTCCACGAACAAATCCGTGTATCTCAAGGCATTCCTCAAACTCATAATTATCACGTTCCTCGTCATGATCATCTTTAATCCACTTACATGGTTTCCCGTCTTTAAACGGGATTCTTAACTGTTTCTTTGTCATAATTGTTTTATATTAATTGTGATATTACTCTAATAGCATAGAAGGAAACGCCCTTTCTCTCATCATTTGGATAAAACTCATTCCCGTTATAAGTCACTAACCATGCTTTCTCATAATTATATTGAGTGCTAGTCCAATAACTTGTAGCGCCTTCGTCTATATCTAATCCATCGATAAGAGACATGCATCTGTTAATCTCATCTAAATTATTTATGATCTCCATCCATTCTCCCGCTGATGCCAGATATCCCATTTGCCCGTTCTTGAATTGAGTAAAAGTTCCTGGATAGCCGTATCAACCAACACGGAAGCAAAGTATTTGCCTGAAGGTGTCATGCTGACGGCTACGGTCTTCACCGTACCCTTGAACTTGCGGTGCAGCACGGCAGGAATGTCTTTCGCCTTGGGTATGGAAATGGTTCCATTGACAAAGTCCACGTTGCAATGCTGCGGACACTGGAAACTTTGCTTGCTCTTCCGGCTCTTGAATTTCGGGAAACCTACCGCATGAGTGTCACGGAAAAAGTTCTTGTAGGCAGTATCAAGGTTGCGGATGGAGTTCAGGAGGGCTTGTGAATTTACCTCTGTCAGCCATTGATTCCCCTTCTTCAGTTCGTTCACCATCCGGTCTTGAACTTCCTTGTAAGTTACATACTTCTTATCCTGCTTGTAGGCTTCAATCTTCAGGTTGAGTGCCCAGTTATAGACAAAGCGGCAGCATCCGAAAGTCTTGGCAAACAAAACCTTCTGATCGTCTGTCGGATAGATTCTATATTTATAGGCTCTCAACATGGTGTATTCATTTGATTTTCAATACTTGAAGATACGAAAATTTATCTAAATATACAAGTGTTCAGTTGATAATAAACTAAATAAACCTAAATATTCTTCATCCTCCAATCTTTTCCCTATCGTTTCTTCCAAAGAACGCTCCGACAAGTTCCGCTCCAATACTTCGATATCACCCCCCCCGCCTAAAGTCAGGGAAATTCACGCTTAATCCTTAAATTCATCTTTCATCCTGATCTTTATGCCTCCATATGATAATTCCTTATGAGCTGTGACAAAATAATCAACCGCATCTTCATCTAATAAACTATGCGGACACCTTTCCCATACAGGACTTTGATCTAGATGATCCCATGTGGCTACAAGTAACCTATTCTTGTCATTATCAATAGCTATTTTGTATGTCCCTGTAGTAGCCTTACGTTTAATGATCGCTCCATTTAACATCTGTTTCTTAGCCCAGCTCCATGAGCCTCTCAATCCAAATGTTCTTATAACCCAGTTATTTATCTTCTTCATTTCAAATTATTTGTTAAAAGTGTAATATAAATATAAATACATAAATTGAATAGGGCTATTCACCATGCCCTTATCAGTAGGATCATCGTATTTGTCAAGCCAAAGACGAAGCGCCTCCCAATCGATATCCTTACGGTCACATACCATGCAGGCTAGGTTAGCCCCGAACAGTTCCCCGTCGCCGCCCAGCGACTTGTTAAATCTCTTGGCTAGTCTTCTTTTGAATCCCTTATCATACCATATCCCGGAGGTAGCGGCATAACAATAATAAGCGTTGTACTTCATTTTCACGCCCATCCTCTCAAATAAAGGCGTATGCCATATCCGGTCAAGGAAGAATACTATTCCACGATAGATAAAGGTTCGCAGGTTCTTTCTGTATCTTTTCCCCATGAAGTTATCCACACAAGATATAGTTCCGCCTGAATAGTACCAGTTATTGGCGCCTCTCTTAACCTTATCCGTCATCTTGAACTTATTTTTCCTATCCTCTACCCTATCCCAAGGCTTTAATTTATCCTCGTTAAATGTCGGGCAATAATGATAGTAATGATTGATCCATGAAAGGTATGGGTTGTATATCGTATATCCATTATCACTTACATATGAGTTTATCTCATACCCAAGCTTCTTAGCTAATGGCGATCCCTCATCAGCTAATACCTTCAATATCGGGTTCAAGTTCCATATCTGGTCTTGGCTGACGAACATCGAATAACAAGGATCCTCATCCTCGCCATACCATCCTCCCATGCCGCTTACGATCTTATCCAGATCAAGAGCATAATCTTTACCCCTAGAGAAATCATCCCTTATGAAGAAACCTTTGTAAGTAGGCATATCCTGCACTCCTGGTTGATCCTTAAATATCTCTTTAGCTCCTTCTACTAGTCTTTCCAGTGTCTGTAAGACAAAGAATATCTCTAGAGGATTATAGTCATGCCCATACACCTTATTGTGTATCCGAAGATATTGAAGAAGCTCGGCTATGTTAATAGTCCCATCCTCTACATATCCTGTCTTGTTATCGAAGTTTATTTTGGCTAGAGGTATATTACTCCCTTGTGGTTGGCCGCTTTTTTCATTACAGCAATGCACGAACCTGTCAAAGAATATATCTTTCCAGCCAAAATATTTGTCCATTATCGTCATAAGCCTATTTCTTGTCGTATAACGACATGACGTTAATAAGATCAGCCTTTCTAACCATCCCCTCAAGTTTGTTAAAGCCATCCATATTATCTCCACTGACGATAATAGTAGGGTATACCTCAATACCGTACTTGGATATCTCCTCCTCCGTAGCCTTGTTCTCCGGGATCTGGTTCAACGTAACCTCACCCTCATACTCCTGTAACGTGTTGGCGATAATATATCGCATGTAATCGCTGTACTCAGCGTCTTTCTTCGTGAAAAAATCGATTCTTACCATTTTAAACAGTTTTTAATCTATTAATAATTAAATCCGCTGTAAATATAGCGTTATCTATCTCATCCATACCTATTTTCCTTCCATCAAAATCGTTAGATAATAAATCTTTCACGATTTGATATCTGCGATGCTCCCAATTTATGTCTATATCAAAATTCAGATACCTTACATAATCATAATTCAATTCATCATAACTATAATTGAGATACTTAACTATCGGAAATGGAGTATCATCATAAATAGTGCGCTTGATTAAATCAACGTATTTACCGGTTTTTTTATTGATAGCTCTTAATCTCTCATCTACTACTCTTTCTCCTGACTCTTCCATTCTATAAGCCCTTTGTTATGTTTATCGTAATATAATAACGCTATGGCATTCCATGCTACTTGAGCAAGATGCATACACCCTGTATCCGAATCAAATCTCTCTCCTTTTGCATAAGCGACTAAGTGTCGCATGGTTGCGGCAAAATACCTATTGAATCCATCAGGTATATCTTGCCATGAGTTATCGGCGTATTTCTTGGCTCCTTCCGTATATACCCTCACGATGTCCTCTATCTCAGCCAAAGGAAGGAGGTCCCACCGGAGTTTGCCGTCGGCCCGGTCATTCTTACCGCTGCCGTCCTTCCCAACGAACGGCACATCTGTCGCTTTCCCATCATTGGTATTACATAGACCCTCGCCGATAGAACTATAATCCGTAAGCTTATCGACCGTTTCCTCATCAATAATCCTTAATTTAATAGCCCTGTTTAACGATACAACCATTTCCTCGTCAGCCCAAGCATATTCATATGATGCTTTAAATAATGGGCCTAATTTCATCATTCCTGTACGATCGGCGGTTTCAAGTACCTCAAATACCACACCGTCATAAACGACCTTTTCGTATTTACCAAATTCCTCTTTCATATGTAATTATATATAAAATTCACTAAGATCCCTACATTCCGGTGTCTCGCCAGTCATAGAATAAAGCTCACCAGATGATAGATATACGCAATGCGAGGTCTTCCCGTCCCTCCACTCGCTTTGCTTCGTAATTCCACAAATAGCGCAGCGTTGGATCCCGGGCCTGCCTTTACCCACGAGTGCCGTACGCTCCTTTTCCTTGTCCTGTTGGTGTCATTAAGCTTTCTCATGATCAATCCTCCAAGGTCATTATAATCTTATCTTTCCCGATAATAACCTCATTCTCGCTCCTTACATCAAAGCATTTCCCTCCATCTGCCTCCTTGAAATAAAGAGCACCATTGTACTCGAACAAACCGAAGCCGTAATCGTCTAGCTTCATTTCGTTAAGTCTCTTGAATTTATACACATTTTTCATATTCTCCATATTTTTAATATTCCCTTCATTCATATAAAATATTGATGCAGATATTGATATTATTCCTATAGCTATCATAATTAATCCTCCGTGGAACATACCTCCATGTAAATCATCCCAGCCTTTCACCATTACAGCTATGGATAATATAATCACTGCCATACTAAGCAAGACCCATATCATATCACATTTTCTTTGTTTTTAGAAACTCCATCATATCCTCCACACTAAGCTGGAAGCCTGCCGCCGCCTTATGCCCTCCTCCCCCGGGATAGGCCTTGCGTGCCAGCGCCGAGACATCCACCTCCTCTTTGGTGGTATAGAATGAACATCTAAAGAATCTTCCGTTCCAGCAAAATGGCATCATCAGATCATGTCTCTTAGGGTTATACATAGATTCAAATGTAGTAGAGTTAAACTCCGTGGTATTCATACATATAGCCTTGTATCCAAATACATCAGCCTCGAATGAGAACATATTCATCTCCCCTCTGTTTTTCTCTACTATATACTCTAGGTAATTATATACAAGTTTACACCTGTATAATTAGTTAATAAATTTCTTAACCGGGTTATACCCAAACCCTGTATGGAGTGGCATTACTGCATCCCCCTTTACTTTTCTCATGATATTATAACTTCCGTTGATATCAGCATTAATAAGAATACCATCTCTTGTCATAAAAAGACCTCTTCTTACCCTTCTACCAACATAAGTATCATGATGACATACTGGTTCTAAATCGAAAGAACTGCATTTTGACGTGTGAGATTCGTTTACTTCAACAAATCTTAGTCCTTGTCTTTCTGATTTATACCTTAACATTGATATAAACATCTCAAATGGAATTGAAACAAAATTCTGATTGTTTCTTTTACCAAGGTTCACATTTTGTTTCCATCCATCATTATGACCTACTATCAATGTTGTTATATCTTCCTTCAAGCAAGTATTTATTATCTCCTTACTCGCTTTATGAAGATAATCTTTCACCTTGTTGTTTCTCCTTCTTGTTAAGGACATCAACCGTCTCGAATTTTCTTTCCCATTTACTTTCTTTAATTGTTGTTGAATATCTGACCTTTTCTTATTGTAATACTGATTAATAGATTTAAGTCTCCTTCCATCTATCAAAATAGGCTTATTGCTTACGTTGGTCACGATAGAAGCGAGGTTATTTACACCTAGATCAATAGACATGATTCTGTTGTTATCATCAAGTTGCTTTTTCACAATTGACTCATATACAACTTCTATGACATAACAATCGGATTTAGGAACAAATCTAATCTGTTTTACAGTTCCTTCCTTGCAATTAGTTCTTAAAGGAGATAATCCTTCCTTCTTAGGGAAATAGATAAAATCTCCTCTATGTTTAAACTGTGCGTAAGAATAAGAAAATACATTCCTGCCTTTTGTTTTATGCTTATATTTTGGAAATTTAGGGCATCCAGTGAATTTCTTATTATCACGCTTCCATGCCTTGATAGCAGAGAAATAAGATTTTAGGTTCTTGTCTAAAGCCATAAGAACTTGCTGGGAAGATGATCCACTCATTGCTCTATAATCTATATTATTCTCTGCTACCATCTTCTTATTAAGCTCTACAGCTCTTATCCATTTACCTGTACTAAGAAACTCTTGCTTTATTATATACAAAGCCGCATTATACAGATTCTTGGATAAGAGACATATTCGATCTAAATCCTTATATCTCTTATCATTAATAGTAATTATATGTTGTTCCACCAAATACATAGCGCAAATACAAATAGAATATTTATAAATTCCTATTTATATGCTATTTTTTTAGTGTAAAATTATATATAATCACCTAATTTTTTTATTTGTTTCAATTCATATTCTATTATATTAATACGACCCATGATAATATCTTTATCATCGTCATTATCATGATCACCATCTTCCTTCTTAGATAAGATATTATCTATTTGGGCTGACGCTAATACCATCATCATGCAATGATTTGATTTAATTTTTTGTAATATATCTACGCCATTTATCGTAATTAGAACACCAATATTTTTTATCCCATCTATACCCATATTCATAATCTATTGTTTTTAATTAAAAAATCTATGTACTCTTTTATCTCCTTGTTTCGGCCATTATCCCAATCAAATGTCTCGTCTATAAATTTGAAATACGATACAGGAATCGAATGCAACATCCATCCGCTATACTTTCCGAATGTCATTACCGTAGAACCAAGAGGATGGGGTGGTCTCCCTGGGATAGGAGCTGCGGTTACGCCCTGCGCCAGCCCTCTCCTTCGGTCTTTTTTGGCGGCTTTGATATCCAGATCCGTTTTCGTTACCTTATCTCCCATTGGGATATTAGTGATTAGTTTATCGCCGATAAACATCCCCCATCCATATCCTTTGTAGTTCTCTATACTAAGTTTCCTTATATCACCGAACCTTGACGAGTTGTTACAACAATCAACGACCAATGCGCTATCCTTACCGTCCTTTATCCTAACCGCCCTGCCAAGCCACTGATAAAACGATGAGAATGAGAATGTCGGTCTCCCTACTATCACGCAATCCAGACCCGGATGATCGAATCCCGTACCGAGGGCGGAATAGTTGAACACCACCTGCGTCCCACCTGACTTGAATCTCTCGACTATAGCCTCCCGCTGCTTCTTTGGCGTGCCTCCGTGAACTACCTCCGCCATGCCAGCGCATATCTTTGCGTTCATCCATTCGGCGGCGGTATTGCAGCTCTCAACAGAATCCATAAACACCAGTATAGATCTGCATACGTCTTTTAATACCATCAACCGACGTAAAATAAGGTTGTTTAAGCCGTTTTTTCTCACCGCCTCACTAATAGACTCGGCCGTATATTCGGAGCCGTTAGAATTAAGTTTAAGAGCATCTCCATTGAAATCCCATGTCTCATATTTAAGAGGTGTCCAAAATCCTTGCCTTATCATCTCCTCCACCTGTATGACATGGATTAGGTTCTTGAAATATACCGGTCTCATACGAGTGATGAAATTAAGCTGGGAATATGACACCTGCCCTATCGACATGTTTTTAAGTCTACATGGCGTGGCTGTAAACCCTATCACCTTTCTCGGCTTCAGCTCATTCATGAATGTCATGAACTCACTGCCGTCCTCAGGACTGTATCCGGCATGAGCCTCATCTATCAACACGTTCCTGATCCCCATCTCCTTAAGCTGACCAACAACCTTCTTGATAGACCCTAACGTGGCGTATATCATGTTAGATAGCTCTTTCTTGCCACAGGAGGCGGAATAGATGGTAGCCGGTATGCCATATGATGTAAGCTTGCAGTAGTTTTGTATTAGTAATTCGCGAGACGGCTGGAGAACCAGCGTCTTATCTCCCATCAATCTAGCCGCTTCTGCTATGAGGATCGATTTACCGCAATTATGATGAATAAAAAATTGATCGTCGCAATAAAGATGATCTCCATTTACTGTAAATCCATAATATTCACCTTTACCAATATGCTCTATATTGAATCCTGTTACATTAATCCTTTTTTTTGCTGATCTTGGCAAACCTTTTCTGCATATCACTTTATTTGGTACAATATCAAGATTACCAATTATTTGCATTCTATAATATGTCTCACCATTTACTATTTTTGGTTTTCCTATCTCAGCTCCAAGCCCGATCGATTTACACAGGAATTGGACTTGTGATATCATCCTATATGACTTAGATGAATATTCATACATATTTCCTTTTGAATTATAATATGTATCAGTATCTACAAATCCGGCTAGTAATTCCAGTCTATTCTCAAATGATGACCTTAGGTATTCCGTTGGGATAAATTTATCCTTCGCTGTTTTTCCAAAAAGACCAATCTCTTTTATGATGTTTATGATCTTATTCCTTGATTTAATTTGCCCCTTACATTTTCCTGTGGTTAGAAAATATGATTTTGCTTTATTATCGCCTTTATTTTTCGTCGCCACTCTTATATGTAGATCATATTTTTTAGCAAATTCATATAGATAATCAACCACCTCTTGCCATCTTGTAGTTATCCCTATACTTGATGTTGAACATCCGTCCCCAAGATATATACCCAAAAAATATGGAGGTAATGGAAGATTGTCTTTCCCATTAAAATATATTTTCCATGGTCTTCTTAGCTTGTGATTGTTTTTAAAATTTTTGCTTGATAATATATAATCATTTACAGATATTTCATCTATACCCGCACAAGATCTAGACCATCCTTTGCCGTCTGGGGTTCTGTATAATGATAAAATATGATGCCCATTAACTACGAATGGTTTCCCTTTTATAGGTGTTATCCTATACATTTTATCAATTCCATTTACCAAATTTACGACCGTTCTTGGATGCCCATCTCCACCTATAATTATATCTCCTATATTTATATCTTGAACTTTTTTAAAAGTAGCATCAAACATTGGTATAAGAGAATCCTTAGCATGGCATCCAACGGGTCCCACCACAATTGCTGGATCGCTCCTGTCGGAGTTTATGTAATCAGAGATGCTTTTGACACACTCCTCTTGATATGGTCTTAATTTATATGTCATTTGGATTTATAGTTATCAAAAACGTCTTTCACGTACTCTAATCTTATCGCACACTCCCGGCCATCATCCATCTTCACCATTAAAGTTTCCTTGGTCTTGCTTATGGCTATCACCTCTCCTGTTCCTATCTGGGTATGGACTATATCGCCTATCTTTATATTGAATTTAATCATGATCTAACTTCTTATTAAATTCCTCTATCTTGCTCCTATCTGTCTCATTCACCATCTCAGCCTCTTCCTTGAACATGTCGTACCCTTCTCGGATATTATCCCCAACCATATTCTCTATCATCTCTCTCATCTCATCGCTCCTTACGGCAAAGGATATTTGAAATGATTTACTTGTGCCTTTCATCAGATAATCAATTTCCTTCTTGCACTCCATCATCAATCGATCTAGATTATCGAATTTAATAAACTTAGAGTTTCCATTGGCTTTTCTTACTCCATCCTTGAAATCCTCCAATATCCCATTAAATACATCCGCCATGCACATCATGGAATGTAGCCATACCAGCATATTGAATTTATATTCATTATCAGCATTATTCATCAAGCCTATCAAAGACTCACTTTTTGTCAACATGATTTTAGATTCTCGATCTACGATATCCTTTATCTCTTGCCGGTATCTCATGGCTCCAACGAAATCCATCCTAGAGTAACATTCATTTGATTTCTCTACCAATTTCCTGATATCCTTTCTAGACATCAGAAGATCCAATACCTGTTTTTCTCTTTCGTTTTTATCCATAATCGTTTATTTATTGACACAAATATAATTAAAGCCTAGATATTTACCTAGGCTTTTTAATAAAGTTAATCTTTTTTATTCTTTCTTTTTGACTCATCCCAATCCGATGAATACCTACATGTGTTTTGTTTGTGGATTGAGAAATCGCACCAAAAACACAAGGGTTTGGGGCGGGGTTCAAGGCAGGCCGGCTGGCGTCCCATGAGGTAGCGTGTCTCGTACTTATACCCTTGCTTGGCGTCGTTCCAAACGTGAGCTTGATAGCTATCTATTTTATTTGTCTCGAAATCATACATGTCAAGGAGAATATCGTTAAGTTCCTTGACCGATCTCTCTACTTTCTCCTTATCTACCTTCACGTTCTGATTGTCCAGCATGCGGGTAAAGAAATAGCTGCACATATCCGGCAATACCTTATATTTTCTGAGTATGTAAAAGGCGTATATCGGATGCTGGAGATTGTGAAGCAGCTTATCCTCATCGAATAACTTTCTCCCAGACTTCCAGTCTATCGTATACATAGCTATCCTGTCTTTTGTCTTATACTCTCCACGCCAGTCCACCGATCCTATGATATGTACCTTATCGTACGTCACGCCATCCAAGGTAAGGGGCTTGGGCAGCTTATAGGGCAGGACGAAGTCCTCCTCCACGCCGGCCGGTCTCGACCCCCGGATCACCTTCTCCATTGGCGTAAGATCGGACCATGCCTTCTTATAATTGCCAGCAGCATCCTTCTCAAACAACCCCACAATCCATCTTATTAGCCTAGCCGCATGTTGCATGGACTCGATTTGGGATTTTACGCTATCGAAAGGAATCTGCTCTATATCGGCGTAGTAGTTGAATGCCTTGCTCATATCCTCATAAGAAGGTCTGCATCCGTTCTTGAAGAAATACTCCATCGTCTGATGGATAACCGTACCATATGACGTGGCCTCATGCTTCTCCGTGGATCTATTCCCTTCCACGTAAGTTTTATACCACTTGTATGGGCATTGGACGAACGTGTCTATCTGCGAGTAAGAGACGGCGAGAACCTTCTCTCCGTTTATAACCTTACATAACAAATTATTCTCCGGTATCACCATAAAGCTTATCTATTTTTATGTCATGTCCGTATAAGTCCATTAACAGGTTTTGTAGATGGTGAAGATTCTTAATCTGAATAGGATCGCTTAGATCGTCTTCCAGATCCCTAAGGCTAAGATAATACCCATCATCAAAAATCTCTATAGATATTCCGTAGCCTCGATATACATCCCGCCCCTTATCACGCTTGAAATAGATAGTATCAAGTATATTATCATCTATCTCAATAGGCATGACATCATCTTCCCCGGAATACCATTTCATTATCCCATCATCAACCTCACGTTCAAGGACCAATGACTTACTTTCATTACGCATACCAGTAACGCACCCTACCCTCCATATATTGCCAGCCTTGTCTTTTACAAGATCCCCTATCCTTAGTTCTTTAGCCGAAATCATACTCGTCCTCCTCATTGTGATCGTCATCGCAATCATCGACAAGAGGGGTCTCTAGCCCCTCTTCCCAATCATCATATCCGAAATCCATTATTTGTCCTTAAAATAAACATACAACATATCAGTTAAACTTCCTACCGTTATTTCATCGCAAGGGGTATTGCGAAACACCTCATCTGGTATGTATTCACCTGTCATCTTTTCTATATCCATTATCAATTCAACAAGATCCAATGAATCCATAGCCATATCGGACGATAGGTTACTATCTTCCTTTATGTCTTCAATATCATCAAACTCAGATGTTTTCGCAAATATTGCGTCTATCACTACTCCTAATACTTGATTTCTTTTCATAACTCTTAAATCGATATTTTTAATCTTCTACCTAATTCTTTTTTTATATCTGATATTCTTTCGATGTCCATCTTAACATCTCCAGTAATAGTATATTCCTTATCCATCTTCTTAGGAGGATCCGGGAGTCGGCTTACGGCGAACAACCATGCCAGCTCCTTGTTCTTATTCTCCCTAAGATACAGATCGGATGTCATGCCATATATCTTTATGATCGTATCGAATAACGTTGATTCCGATAAGCTCATATGTACGCTATAGACATTT
>OLSM01001701.1_pt1 | contig 15613 bp, 18 predicted proteins | sample 1672721 | NCBI WGS metagenome assembly OLSM01 (sample SAMEA3136717, study PRJEB25190) | human gut metagenome | reverse complement strand
CCGGGGCCATCGCCGGGGGGACTGACCCGGCGGTTCCCCTGGGCGGCGCGACGCTGAAGGGGATCGGGGAGGTAACCCGGTCCTACTCGGAAACCGCCCTGGATACGCTGATCCGCAGCGGCGTGACGGTGACGGAATGCGTGGCCGGAGAAACCACGGTGGTACGGGGGGTGACCACCCGGACCACCACGGGTGGAAGCCCGGACGCGACCTGGCGGGAGCTGTCTACCATTCTGATTGTGGACGATGTGATTCCCGCCATCCGCAACTCCCTGCGCAGCCGGTTTAATCGGGCCAAGAATACCCAGCAGGTGCGCAGCGCCATCCGCTCCCAGGTGATTTTGGAGCTGGAGGAGAAGGCGGCGCGGGAGATTATTTCGGGCTATGGAGAGGTGACCGCTACGGCGATGGCGGACAATCCCACCGTTTGTCTGGTGGAGTTTTCCTTTGCGGTGGCCCATGGGCTGAATCAAATTTGGATCAGTGCGAAAATCACGGTGTAAGGAGGGCATTCCATGAAAGTAAGCGGTTTTCCAACCAGCAGTGACATTTATTTGGAGGTAGAGGGCAAAAAAGTGGCGGTTGTGCAGAGCTATCAGGCGCAAACCACCAAGACCAGTCAGGCTGTGGAGGCCTTTGGGGAGTCAGAACCTGTGGCCACCATACCGGGTCAGACGAAACACACCTTACAGCTGACCCGGCTCTACGCCACGGATGACGCAATTCAAGATGGCATCAACTTTTACGAGCTGGAAAATTTCAGTTTGGTGATTTGTAAGCCGGACAGGCGGATTATTTACTCTGACTGTCAGTGGAGCAGCATCGGGGAAACCGGTACGCTGGGGGCCACGGTGTTGGAGCAAATTACGGTGGTGGCCACCAAGCGGATTGAAACGGGGGTTTAAATGAAACTTGGTTGGAACTGGGGACAGGACCGCATCGCGTTGGAAGACGGCAGCTATTTGCGGCTGCTGACGGCGATGGAGGTGCTGGAAGCGGGGCGAGAGGCCCGTACGCTGCAGCGCGAGGACCGGGAAGAGGCCCTCTGCGCCAACGCCTGCCTGCTGTCGCGGGCTCTGGAGAGGGGAGAAGCGCCTCTTTTTGCATGTGGGGAGGCGGTTTTGGAGAGTTTGTCCGTTTCTCGCATTCAGGCCCTGGCCAAAACCTGGGCGGAGTGGGATCGGAAGGTGAACCCGGGAGTAACGCTGCCGGAACCGGAGGTTCAAGACTTAAAAAAAGATTGGAGCACGCGCCGGAAGAGCGCCTGCGGTGGCGGGTGCTCCGGACGTTTCAGGTTCTTCCGACGGAGCCGCGGGCGCGGGAGATGAAAAACCGGGATTATCTGTGGTGCGCCCTCCATATGATGCTGGACGATGAGGAGGAGATCAGCCGCCTCTGTCCCGCCTGCCGGGCCGAGGCCGAGCGGGAGGCGTGCCCGGTCTGCGGCGCGCCCTGTGGAGAGGTATCCTGTGGGGAAAACCCTTCCTTTGACTGGGCGCGGTTTGAGGCCATGGGGAAGGGGGAGCCGGTTTGATTGATTACATCCAGTGGCTCCTGGAAAGCGCCGATGAGGATGTGGGGGAAACGCTGCAGTGGAGGTCCTGGTCCACCGTGGGAAGGGGACGAAAAACGGGACTGGATTTGACGGCGCAACGGGAAGAGGAGGGACGAGCGCCGCTGTTATCGGAGGCGGAAATGGGAAGGCGGCAGAAGACGGTGGGGGGAAACCCGGAAAACAAGTATGAGAGCATGCGGGAGACGCCCCTTATCGCTTTGGGGGGAGAGAATTTCTTATCACCGGGACGGCGGGAGAGCCGGCGGGGAGCCCTGGGAGAGATGAGGGCGGAGAAGGCTGCACCGGGGGAATCTCTTTACGCTGCGGCCATGGGCGCCAGACGTCTGGCCTGGTTTGTCGCCGCGCAAAAACCGGGAGGGCATGGCGGGACGAGGGAAGACTCCCCCAAACCCCAAGGGACCTTCGATTTCAGAAGCTTGGACCTGGCGTTTCAGCGGGACGCCCGACGGTATGACGGGGGCTTTTCTCTTCTATAAAAATACGTGGCATATGGTTGGGGGGAAGCCAGTGCCGTGGGAGCGTGATAAAGTGAACTTAACCCCGATGCGATATAAAACATACGTATGGCCCCACAATCCCAGGACCTACACCATCTCCTATGAGCGGGAGATGGCGGTGCATAAGGTGCCCTTTGGTCGGTATATGCTCCAGAACTTAGGGCTGACCCGGCGGGTGATGAAGGGGGAGGGGGAATTTACCGGGCAGAACGCCTACGAGGAATTTAAGAAGCTGGCTTCCGTGTTCTATGGGGAGGGGGCGGGGCTGCTGATTCATCCGGTTTGGCAGACCGCCAAGGCCTACTTTGTGGAACTGACGCTGGTCCAGGAACCACGGCCGGCGTATGTGCGCTATACCTTTACCTTCTGGGAGGACTATGAGGGGTACAGCGACCAGCTAAAAAGCGTGTCCGGCCCGGGAGAGACTGGCGGCGGAGGCTCCGGACAGGCGGGCAGCTACTACACGGTGAAGTCCGGCGACAACTTGTGGAACATCGCCCGCAGATATGGACTAAGCCTGAACGGGCTGTTGGCACTGAATCCTCAGATAAAAAATCCCAACCGGATCTATCCGGGAGAGCGGGTGAGGGTGAAATGATAGAGTGTTGTCTGCAATGCTGGGATGGGAGCCGGTATATCCTGCCCACGGCCCTCGCCTGGCAATTGGAATATGGGCTGGGTACGCCCTGCGACAGTTTTCAAGTGACCATTCCCTGGGCCGGGGGCCAGGAATCCCGTCTGGAAAAGGGGGTGCGGTTCTCGGCCAGTTGGGAGGGGGAGACCGTGTTTACCGGCGTGGTGGACGAATGTGAGTGCGCCTGGTCCCAGGAGGGGAGCGTCGCCCGCCTTACGGGCAGGGGCTTGCAGGCGCTGTTATTGGACAATCAGGCCGAAGCGGCGGATTATGGGGCGGCGACCCTTGGGGACATACTACAGGCCCATGTGACGCCCTATGGCATTCAACTGGCGGAGGAGGCGCATCTGCCCGCCGTTGGAGGGTTTTCCATTGCCTCGGGAAGCAGCCGGTGGCAGGTGCTGTATCAGTTCGCCCGGTATCACGGCGGGGTGACGCCACGCTTTGACCGGCTGGGCAGGCTGCACCTCTCCCCCATGGCAGGCGGTTGTAAGGACTTGGACGGCGCCCTGCCAGTGGTCAGTTTGACCCGGCGGACGAAGCGGTATGGGGTCCTGTCCCAGATTTTGGTGCGGGACAGCGCCAGACTTACCTCGGAAACCGTGGTCAATACGGAATTTCAGCAGCAAGGGGGCTGTGCCAGCCGGGTGCTGCTGATGCCCAGGAATGCCGGCTATCAGTCCATGCGCTACAACGGACAGTTTCAGCTGCAGCGGTCCGCCGCAGAACTGATGCGGGTGGAACTTACCGTCGCCCTGCCCTTTTTGGCCTGGCCGGGGGAACTGGTGAGGTTGTCCCAGTCGGCGTGGAGCGGGAGCGGCCGATATCGGGTACTGGAAAGCGCGGTATCCATGGACCAAGGCGGGTATCAGACCAGGCTGACCCTGGGAGACCCGGATGCGGTTCTGTGAGAAAGGAGATAGTATGTGGTTATCCAATCCAAAGAAGCAGCCTGCCGCAGAGGAGCCGGGGGAGATCGGCCAGGTGACGGTAGGGGGAAACCCCGCGGGGGTGTATCTGGCGGGTGAGCGGAGAAACGTCCCGATTTTCTCCCCAGGGGGCTACTACTGGCGGCCGGCGCCGGGAGATGGGGTGCTGGTGATGAAAGCCGGGGCGGAACAGGCCCCTTGCCTGATTGGAAAGGAGGAGTCGGCGCATGGGTTTCGCTTGCGGCCGGGGGAAATTCTGCTGTCCGCCCATCCCGGCGCGGGAATTCTGCTGGGGACCAACGGTTCCATCCGGCTGTTTGGGGTCATTTCCCACAACGGCGCCGTCGTCTCCACCCCAAACCCGGCCGCATCAATCAGCGGAAGCACAGAGGCAAGGCGGGAAGGAGAGAAAGAGGTATGATGCTGCTGCAGGGGGGAGATTATGTGCCGGATGGAAATGGCGGTTTTGTTACCGTGCAGGACAGGGAGGCCCTTTTAAGCCGTGTGCTGTTTCAACTAACCGCACGACGGGGCAGTTTTCCTTTTTTGCCCGAGTTGGGCAGTCGATTTCATCTGCTGCTGCGAGAAAAACACTCGGTGCAAGAGGCGCTGGCTGCGCAGTATGCCGCGGAAGCGCTGGCGGGAGAGGAGGAGCTGACCTTAATGGACACCCGCTGGGATAAGAATACGGCCCGGCTCACCCTCCTGCTGGATTGGAAGGGGGAGACCTTCTCAGCCGTGGTGACGCTGTGAGAAAGGATGGAACCGATGAAATCAGTAACGGAAATTTATGAGGAGATGCGGGACACGGTAGCGGCGGAGACGGGGATGGAGCCCCGGGGTAACTGTGAAATGGCCGTGCGACTGTATGCGGCGGCGGCGCAAATTTACGGTCTCTACGCCCAGAATGAATGGACGCGCCGCCAGTGTTTTCCGCAGACGGCCCAGGGGGAATATTTGGACTATCACGCCGCGCTGCGGGGACTGACACGTAACCCTGCCGCCAAGGCGCAGGGGACCCTGCGCTTTTCTCTGACCCAGGCGCTGACCTCGGATTTGGCCATTCAAGGGGGGACGGTTTGTATGACGGCGGGACTGGTGCGCTTTGAGACGACCCGAACTGTGATTCTGAAGGCAGGAAACCTGTGGGCAGACGCGCCAGCCCAAGCTTTGGAGCCGGGGATTCAGGGGAATGTGGCCACTGACACCGTGAGGACAATGGCGGTGGCGCCGTTGGGCGTCAGCGCCTGTACCAACCCCGCGCCCTTTGTGGGCGGCACGGAGGAGGAAGGGGATGAGGCCTTGCGAAAGCGGATTGTAGAGACCTATCGCCGCATGCCAAATGGCACAAACGCCGCCTATTACGAGCGGGAGGCGCTCTCCTTTCCCGCCGTGGCCGCCGTCAATGTGCTGGGCCGGAACCGGGGGCGCGGGACGGTGGACGTGGTAATTGCCACGGCCCAGGGGCAGCCTGACGAGGACCTGCTCCTGCAAGTGGCGTCACATCTGCAAAGCGTGCGTGAAATCGCGGTGGATGTGAACGTTTTAGGGCCAACCCAGGTAGGGGTTCCGGTATCGGTGCGAATTCGCGCGGAGGAGGGGAAGGCGCTGGAAGCCGTGGCGGCGCTGGTTACAGACCAGATTACAAGCTATTTTAATGGCGGCCTGTTGGGGGAATCCGTTCTAAGGGCACGATTGGGTCAGCTGGTCTATCAGGTGGAGGGGGTTGCAAACTTTAAACTGCTGGCCCCCTTGGATGACGTGGCGATTCAGCCGGGCCAGCTGCCGGTACTCCGTGAGATTGCCGTGGAGGAGATGGTATGAGCTACCGGCAGCAGCTCAAAGAGCTTCTCTCACCTTTGGGGGTGTACAACTGGGAAGGGCCCTTTCAATTGGGAGAGCTGGCGGCAATGGGGGATGCCTTGGAGGCGTGCGGCGGCGACCTGGAGGAAATTCAACGGGAAATGCAGCTCATGACTGCCCAGAGCTGGGGATTGGAGGAGATCAGGAAGCTGCTGCGGAGAAGCCCGCCGGCGGAGTCCCCCGAGCAATTGCGTGTGGCCATCGCCGCCCTGCTGCGCATTGGAAACCAGAGCTTTACCCTTCAAGAGATGAATGATACAATAAAGGGCTGTGGCGTGGGGGCTGTTGTGGAGGAAACTGAGCTGCCAGGACAGGTGGCGGTTTTTTTACCTGGAGAAGCGGGGATTCCCGACGACTTTCCGGAGGTTGAAAAAATTATTTTGGATATCCTCCCCTGTCACCTGGAGGTTCTGTTTCATTTTTCCTTTCTTCTTTGGCGGGAATTGGAGGCTGAATTTCCCACTTGGAAAGCCTTGGAAGCCAAGGGTTTGACCTGGAAAACACTGGAGAGAGCCGTTGCCCAAAGGGGCCGGGGGCTGAGGAATCCCTGAGGCAAAGCGCGAGGAAATTTGTGCATGTTTTTCAAAGAGCCTACCTTGACGAGGGACCGGGAAGAATGCTAATATGTGTGTGCACTCTTTTGATACCTACAAGATATTGTGGATAACGCTCCGGCGTATTGACGATATATTGACATTTCTGCTTTGCCATAGAAAGGACGTAACAATATGACCATCATCCAACAGATCCAAAAACGAGACGGGAGATTGGTCCCCTTTGATGAGGAAAAAATAGCGGCTGCGATTGATAAAGCGTTCACCGCCACCTACAAACCGGGGTATCGTGAAACGGCGGACAAGCTGGCCCGGGAGGTGGTCTCCATCCTGGAAGTGGAGGGACGGGAGAACCCCGACGTGGAACACATTCAGGATTTGGTGGAGCGGGTGCTGATGGATAATGGTTACATCCAAACTGCCAAAGCCTACATTTTGTATCGTTCCGAGCGCAGCCGTTCACGGGAAATGAACACCCGGCTGATGAAAATTTATGAAGATATCACGTTTTCCTCCGCGGCTGAGAGCGATATCAAGCGGGAGAACGCCAACATTGACGGGGATACCGCCATGGGCTCCATGCTGAAATTTGGCTCCGAAGGCGCGAAACAGTTTTATGATATGTTCGTCCTCAATCCGGAACATGCCCGGGCACACCGGGAGGGGGATATCCACATCCACGATTTGGACTTTTTGACACTGACCACGACATGCTGTCAAATTGATATTCAACAGCTCTTTGACGGGGGATTTTCCACAGGCCATGGCACTTTGCGGGAGCCAAACGATATTGCCTCCTATGCCGCTCTGGGCTGTATTGCGATCCAGTCCAATCAAAACGATCAACATGGCGGTCAGTCCATTGTGAATTTCGATTATGGTATGGCGGAAGGGGTTCGCAAGACCTTCGTGCGCATCTATCGTCAGAACTTGGCCCGTGGGCTGATGCTCTTGGCGGGTGAGAATGATCCAGAAAATGAAATTAAAGGAATCTTAGAGAAAATCAAGGCCGATACCGGCTTATCGCCTACGTTGGAACACTGCGATGACTTCTTCGCCGCCGAACTGCCCTTCCTAGTGGAGCGCTTTGGGGACGAGGAGACCATGAAGAAGGCGCAGACCTTTGCCCATTACCGGGCCGTGAAGGAGACCGACCGGGCCACCTATCAGGCCATGGAGGCCCTGATTCATAATTTGAACACCATGCATTCCCGGGCCGGCGCCCAGACGCCGTTTTCTTCCATCAATTACGGTATGGACACCTCCCCGGAAGGGCGGATGGTCATGAAAAACATGCTGCTGGCCACGGAAGCCGGATTGGGACATGGGGAGACCCCCATCTTTCCCATCCAGATTTTCCGGGTAAAGGAAGGTGTGAACTACAACCCGGGGGAGCCCAATTACGATTTGTTCCAGTTGGCGATCCGGTGCAGCGCCAAGCGGCTTTTCCCCAACTTTTCCTTCCAGGACGCGCCCTACAATCTTCAATATTACAAAGAGGGGCATCCTGAGACGGAGATTGCTTACATGGGCTGCCGTACCCGGGTGATCGGCAATGTCTATGATCCTGACCGGCAAATTTCCAACGGCCGCGGCAACCTATCCTTCACCACGATTAACCTGCCGCGTCTGGCAATTAAAGCCAAAGGGGATGTGAATGCCTTTTTCGAGGACTTGGACCGGAAGCTGGAACTGTGCATCCAACAACTTCTAGAGAGATTTGAAATTCAGGCGCGAAAAAAAGTGCGCAATTTCCCCTTCCTGATGGGGCAGAATGTATGGCTGGATTCCGAAAAGCTGGATTGGGACGATGAAGTGCGGGAGGTCTTAAAGCACGGCACCCTCTCAGTGGGCTTTATTGGCCTGGCTGAGACGTTGAAGGCCCTCATTGGAGAACACCATGGGGAGAGCGAAAAGGCCCGGGTGCTGGGGTTGGAGATTGTGAGCCACATGCGCAGCCGCATGGATGAGGAGAGCCGGAAGCGGAAGCTAAACTTTACCCTTCTCGCCACCCCCGCGGAGGGGCTGTCCGGTCGGTTTGTCCAGATGGATCGGGAGAAGTTTGGCAGCATGGAAGGGGTTACGGATCGGGATTATTATACCAACTCCTTCCATGTGCCAGTATATTTCCCCATTTCAGCGTACGACAAGATTACAATTGAAGCGCCTTATCATGCGCTTACCAACGCCGGTCACATCAGCTATATTGAGATGGACGGCGATCCCACGGAGAACTTGGAGGCCTTTGAAGGCGTGATTCGCTGTATGAAAGAGAAGGGAATTGGATATGGGTCCGTCAACCACCCTGTGGACCGGGACCCGATCTGTGGATTCTCCGGAATTATTGGTGACCAGTGTCCCGGTTGTGGCCGGACGGAAGAGGATGGCGTTCCCTTTGAACGCATCCGCCGGATTACCGGCTACCTGGTGGGCACCTTGGACCGCTTTAACAACGCCAAACGGGCGGAGGAGCGGGACCGTGTGAAGCACACGGTTTCCTAAATGCATACACGAACAGCCCTGACCGGAGTTTAAGCCGGCCAGGGCTGTTTTGCTGGGAAAGAGAAAAGCCCCAGGACCGAAGTCCTGGGGCTTTTTAAGTAAGCGATTAGTTGGCGCCCTTGGGGTTCTGGGGATCGGTACGATCCTCGATCCAGTACTTGCCGATGGGATCCTGCTGGGGATCCTTGTTCATGTTGTGCGCAATCATCAGAGTCTGGTTACGGTTCTCAACATGCAGAGCATTCTCGAAGCCGGAGGCGTCGACGTTGCAGCGCATAGCTTCCTTGGTCAGGCGAACAGCCATAGGATCCTTAGAAGCGATCACGCGAGCCAGTTCCAGGCCGGCGGGTACCAGGTCAGGACGACCGTCCACAACCTTGGTTACCAGGCCCAGGTTCCAAGCTTCATCAGCGTCGATGAAGTTACCGGTCAGCATCATCTCGTAAGCGCGGCCGGTGCCGATCAGACGAGGTAGCTGATAGGAGGAGCACATGTCACAGCCGCCGATGCCAACGTTGGCATAGAAGCAGGAGAAACGTGCGGTCTTGGTGCAGACACGGATGTCGGAAGCCATAGCCAGGGAGAATCCGCCGCCAGCGGACACGTTGTCGATCAGTGCGATCCAGGGCTGAGGAGTCTGGGTCATCTTGAGCTCCATCTCACCCAGCTTGATCTGATAAGCATAGAAGCCGGGAACGGTCTTCTCATACTCATCCAAACCCTGCTTCACGTCCAGGCCGGCGCAGAAGCCCTTGCCCTCGTCGCCGCCGTACAGCAGAACAACGCGAACATTATAAAAATCATCCTTCAGACGGCCGCACAGGTCGGTCATCTCTTCCACCAGCTTGTGGCTCAGAGCGTTGTATGCCTTGGGGCGGTTCAGGGTGACCTTCATGATGTTGGGCTCGACCATTTCGGTGAGCAGGGTTTCATAAGAGGGGTAGGTCACAGTCTTAGGATATTGAATATTCATATGCTACAGTCCTCCTTAATATATTGCCGGGCTTGGGGGCGCGGGATTGCGCCCCCAAGGCCAGAACAAACTGAAATTTCCAGTGGGATTGCGTCCGATTTATGTATAAATCAGTTGGTATTGCCGTTGGCGGCAACGAACATGCCGTGGATGAGGTACTGAATGTCGCCGGAACCCTCGATGTTGGGGGCGATGGCGGCGTCACGCAGGAAACGCTCGACCTGGTACTCGTCGCAGACACCGTAAGCGCCCATGGCGTTGACAGCCATGGTGGCAACCTTGGTTGCGGTTTCAGCGGCATAGCCCTTGGCCTGTGCGGTGCGAGCCTGAACAGCGCGCATGGTATCCGTGTCGTCGTTGGCGAAGTGGTTGTGGTCGCAGTAGTCAGCGGCCTCAAACATCAGCAGCTCAGCGGTGTGCGCATAGGTCAGCATGGTCGAAAGACGCAGCTGAGTGGTGGGGAACTTGGTGATGGGCTTGCCGCGGTGCAGCTTCTCCTGGCAATACTTCAGAGCCAGGTCTGCAGCGCCCAGTGCGGTGCCGACGAAAACAGCGGTGAAGCCGAGCTTGCCGTAAGCGGTGGTGCCCAGCAGCTGGGTGAAGCCGTCGCCGGGCTTGCCCAGGATGTTCTCCTCGGTGACAACGATGTCGTCCATGAAGATGTCATAGACGTGAGAGCCGCGATAGCCGATCTTCTCCCAGGGAGTGGAGATGGAGTAGCCCTTGCAGAACTTATCGATGCACAGGCCGGTGACCAGATCCTTGCCGGACTCCTCGTCCTTCAGCAGAGCGAAGAGCACCAGGGGGCCGTCGTAAGCGGCGTTGGAGATGAAGCGCTTCACGCCGTTCAGCTTATAGGTGCCGTCAGCCTGCTTCTCCAGGCGGGTCTTCAGCATCTTGGGGTCAGAGCCGGTTTCGGGCTCGGTGAATGCGAAGGAAACGGTCTGCTCGCCGGTGAGGCAGGGAGCCAGATACTTCTCCTTCTGCTCGTGGTTGGCATACAGGTCAAGAGCTTCCAGGCCCAGGATGTACACGTCTAAGCACTTACCAACGGAGGGAGAAACGCGGCTGAGCTCCTTGATGACAATAGCCTGTTCCACGTGGCCCATGCCCATTCCGCCGTATTCCTCGGGGAAGCTGATGCCGATGAAGCCGGACTCAGCAATCTGCATGTGCAGGTCATGGGGCAGCTGGGGATACTCTTCACCAGTGCTGACCTTAACCATTTCACCCTTTTCGATGTCGTCGATCCGGGGAGCCAGAGCGGTGTTAGCAAAGTCACGAGCAAGATCGTGGATCATCTGCTGGTCTTCGTTGAGCAAAAATTCCATGTAAAAATTCCTCCTGTATGAATATTTTTTAGGTAACAGGGTTGAAAAACTCGCCTGGACACAAGAAGAATGCCCAAAGCAAGCATTCCATCAATCGGGCAACTTCTTCGTGAGTATTATATCACAAGAAAAGGGAGGGCGCATGCTTTATATTAATCATTTTTTCAAATTTGTATAATCAAAACGCACTATTTGCGGGGGAACGTGTTTTACATAAATACCAAATTATTTATAACAAAATCCAAAATATAGGACAAAACGAACAAAAACGGAGCGACAAAAACCCGCAGCCTTTTAGGGGAAAAGAGAAGTTTCAATCGTAACATAAAAAATTTTCCGAAATGTAGACTGATTTTGTTGGGAAAACTCGACAAATGCGCAAAAAAAGCGGAAGATACAGAATCTTTACTTGACGGACTCGTACAAATCATGTACAATATCCATCGTGTGGTAAAAAGGGCGGATTCGTCAAAAAATCCGCAAAAGTTTCCGGATTGCTTGTACACATTTGTAAATAAAGGGGTGTCAAAATACCCCTGCTCGGGAAAATCCTTAAAATGCACTAGACTGAAAAAGGCTTTCTGGTTAGACAGGCAGGTCACTTAGCTGCCAAGATGGGAAGAATAGCCTGATTTTTTAATATTAAGGAGATGTTTGAAACATGGAAGTCAAGAAGATTGGCGTATATGGCGCGGGCAATATGGGCAGAGGCATTGCGCAGGTGGCCCTGCAGGGCGGCTTTGACGTGGTCCTGTACAATCACAGAACCCCCACTCTGGAAAAGGGTGTGGCTGCCATTCAGAAAAACTTTGAACGAAGCATTGCCAAGGGCAAGATGACCCGGGAGCAGGCCGACGCCATGCTGGCCAAGCTCAACGCTACCACCACGCTGGAAGACCTGGCGGACGTGGATATGGTGTTTGAAGCGATGATTGAAAAGATGGACGCCAAAAAGGCGGCCTTCGAAGCGATGGCGCCTGTGGTTAAGCCGGAAGCGATCTTTGTCACCAATACATCTTCTCTCAGCATTACGGAGCTGGCCACCTCCTCCAGCCGTCCCGCTAAATTCTTGGGCATGCATTTCTTCAGCCCCGTTCCCGCCATGAAGCTGGTGGAGATTATTAACGCCTATGATACTGCGCAGGATACCATTGAAACCGGTAAGGCCGTGGCGAAGGCGTTTGGCAAGGAGTATGTTACCGTTACGGACGTGCCCATGTTTATTGCCAACCGGGTGATGTGCCCCATGATGAACGAGGCCGCAATCCTGGCAGGAGAGAACGTCTGCTCCTACGAGGACATTGACAAGGCCTGTGAACTGGGCTACAATCTGCCCGTGGGCCCCCTGAAGCTGGCTGACCTCATTGGTATTGATGTGATGATCGACGTGATGGAATCCCTGTATCAGGAGACCGCCGATTCCAAGTACCGCCCCGCGCACCTGTATAAGGTCCTGTACCGTGCCGGTCGCTTGGGCAAGAAGGCTGGCGCCGGCTTCTATGATTGGGAAAAGTAAGCTGCATACTACTTATATTATATAGTAACAGGACCGGTGTTCCCGCTTCGGGAGCGCCGGTCTGTTTTGTCCTTTGACACGACGACGGGCAAGACGCCTTATGTGAAAGGTCGCCTTTGGGGACAGAGAAGGCGGGAGAACGGCTTGTTTCCGACTTCTTCCTGTGATACAATACTGGCAAACTGTTTCAGTGTCAAGGCAAAAGCGGAAGCGCTTCCCGGGCGGGAGCGCGGAAGATGACCACTGGGAGAAAGGAGCGTTCCATGCGAATTGCCAATACAGTAGAGGATTCCATTGTCGATGGACCCGGCCTGCGGGTGACCGTGTTTACCCAGGGCTGCCCCCATCACTGCCCCGGCTGTCATAACCCTGATACCCATGACGTAGAAGGGGGAAGAGAAGTTGAGCCGGCGGAACTGATTGCAAGGTTTGCGGAGAATCCATTGACCAGAGGGCTGACGCTGTCGGGGGGAGAACCGTTTCTTCAGGGGGAGGCCTGCGCGGCTCTTGCGGCGGCCGCCCATGAGAGAGGGCTGGACGTGTGGACATATACGGGGTACCGCTATGAGGCGCTGGCGGCGGGAGAGGACCCCGGCTGGCAGGCGCTTTTGGCTGAAACCGACGTACTGGTGGACGGTCCCTTCTTGGAACAAGAAAAATCCTATGCGCTCCATTTTCGGGGGAGCCGAAACCAACGGCTGATCGACGTGCCGAAAAGCCGCCAGACGGGACGGGTGGTGCTGTGGGAGGAGGAGGATCCTCTTGCCCATTTTACCGTGCCCGAATCTTAAATTTACCTACAATGTGATGGATTTGATGGGAGGTTGACCGCCGTGTGGACGGTAAACGATTTGGAAACCGTATTTCAGAATCGCCGCTTGGGGGTGCAGGGGGCGAAGGGGGAGTTTGCCGTATTGGTGCCGCTGGTGGAGGAAAAGGGAGAGCTCTGTTTGCTGTTTGAACGCCGGGCGGATAGCCTGAAAGGGCATCAACCGGGAGAAGTCTGCTTCCCCGGCGGGCGGATGGAGGCGGGCGAAACGCCGTGGCAAACCGCGCTCCGGGAGACCTGGGAGGAGATTGGCGTAACAGAGGAGCAAGTGCGTCTCATTGCGCCCCTGGATGTGGTGCAGGAGATCAATGGCCGTGTGATTTATCCCTTCCTGGGCCAGGTGGCGGCGGAGGCGTTGGAGAAACTGGTACTTAGTGATGGGGAGGTACAGGAGGTCTTTACCGTACCCCTGAACTTTTTTCGTCAGGCCCAGCCCTTTCTGTACACCTGTCCGGTGATGATTCAAGTTGACGAAGATTTTCCCTACGAGCGGGTTCACGCGCCGGGAGGATACGCCTGGCGTAACGGCTCCCTGGAGGTGCCGATCTATGAATACGAGGGCCGGGTCATCTGGGGGATGACCGGCCGCACCGTGCGATGGCTTGTGCAGCGGCTGGAAGAGGGGACCTGATCGGTGGAACGTCCGGCCAATCAAGAAACATTGGAATATCTGGGGCGGTACACCTTGCGCCAGTCCGACTTATGCTTCAAATTGGGAAGAGACAGTGTGATGCTGGCAGGGTTTGTGACCCTCAAGCGGGGGTGGAAGGTCTGCGACTTGGGGTGCGGCGTGGGCTCTCTCCTGGTCCTGCTCTCCCAGCGGGAGGAATCGTTGGACCGTTTGGGTGTGGAAATTGACCCCCGGGCGGCGGCGTTGGCCCGGCGGAACCTGGCGGAGAACTCGCTGTCCGGAACCATCCTGGAGGGGGATCTGCGCCAGCGGGAGCTCCTGCCCGCTGACGCCTTCCAGCTGGTTGTGACCAACCCCCCTTATTTTCAAGTGGGAACCGGCTTTTCCGGAGGACGCGCCCGGATGGAGGAGACGTGCTCAGTGGAGGAGATTTGCGCGGCGGCGGGACGGCTTCTTCGTTCCGGCGGCAGGTTCGGGGTGGTGTTCCGACCGGAACGGCTGCCCCAGCTTTTTTCCGCCATGGAAACAGCCAAACTGGCGCCCAAACGGCTGCAACTACTCTGTTATAATCGCCAAAAGCCCCCTTTTGCCGTGCTGGTGGAGGGGGTAAAGGAGGGGGGCGCCGGCCTGACGGTGCTGCCCGTACACTATCAAGAGGAATGACCCGCCAGCGGGTTGGAAAAGGAGGGGGCGAGATGCCCGGAACCTTATATCTGGTGGCCACACCCATTGGCAACTTGGGGGACCTGTCCGTCCGGGCGGCGGAGATCCTGGCCCAAGTGGATTTGATTGCCGCCGAGGATACCCGGGTGACGGTGAAGCTGCTGAACCACTTGGGGCTGAAAAAGCCCATGGTGAGCTACTACCGCCACAACACGGAAACCGGCGGACAAGCGGTTCTGGACCGGCTTTTGGCGGGAGAGGACTGCGCGCTGGTGACCGACGCGGGCACGCCCGCCATCAGCGACCCCGGGGAAGATTTGGTCAAGCTCTGTGCGCAGCAAGGTGTGACGGTGCTCTCCATTCCGGGGCCCTGCGCCTTGGTCAGCGCCCTGGCGGTGTCCGGTCTCCCCACGGGCAGGTTTACCTTTGAAGGCTTTTTGGCCATGAATAAGAAAAACCGCCGGACGCACTTGGAATCTCTCCGGATCGAGGAGCGGACCATGGTGTTTTATGAGGCCCCCCATAAGTTGATTGCCACGCTGGAGGATATGATCCGCGCATTCGGACCAGACCGGCGGGTCAGTCTCTGCCGGGAACTGACCAAACTCCATGAGGAGGTTCTGCGCACCACATTGGGGGAGGCGGCGGCGCACTATCAGGAGAATGCTCCTCGGGGAGAGTTTGTCCTGGTGGTAGAGGGGGCGCCGCCGAATCGGACGTCGAAGTTTACCATGGAGACCGGGTTGGAGCGGGCTCGTCAGCTGCAAGAGGAGGGGGCCTCCCTGCGGGACGCCGTACGCGCCGCCGCGCAGGAACAGGGCCTCTCCCGAAGCGTCCTGTATCAATTGGCGGTAGCGCAAAAAGGAAATTCTTCGGGAAATTTGTCATAATACCTCGAAATTTTCCTTTTTATCCAGGAAATTACTAATACTATTAGTATAATATATGGTAACGATAAAAAGGTTTCATATCAATTTCCCTGAACTTTCCAAGGTGGAACAGGAAAAAAGACACCGACGGCAACTTTTGCCGTCGGTGTCTTTTTTCAATAGAGGATTAAACGTGAGACAATTCCAGTAGACAATGGGCGCAGATGTTTTTTTCCTTTAAAATTG
>OLSM01001699.1_pt1 | contig 15639 bp, 14 predicted proteins | sample 1672721 | NCBI WGS metagenome assembly OLSM01 (sample SAMEA3136717, study PRJEB25190) | human gut metagenome | reverse complement strand
CCAAAAATCTGGTTGAAGCAATGGGAGGCACCATTGATGTGGAGAGTGAACTGGGACAGGGAAGCTGTTTTGAGGTTCTCATAGATCTGAGAATTGCAGAGGGCAGAAAGGTTGTTTTGACAGCACAGGAAGAAATAGATGAACCGGATAGTAATACCTTGAAAGGAATGAGGTTCCTGTGTGCAGAGGATAATGAGCTAAATGCAGAAATCCTGATGGAACTGTTAAAGATTGAGGGCGCAGAGTGTATCATCTGTGAAAATGGTGAAAGAGTTCTGGAGGCATTTGAACAGTCTGCCCCAGGGGATTATGACATGATCCTGATGGATGTGCAGATGCCTGTTATGAATGGCTATGATGCAACGAGAGCAATCCGCAGGAGTACTCATGAACTGGCAAAGACGATTCCGATCATTGCTATGACCGCCAATGCATTTTCTGAGGACATTCAGTATTCTCTGGCAGCCGGTATGAATGCCCATATTTCAAAGCCGGTTGATATGAAGACGTTGGAAAAGACGATAAGAAGAATAAAAATCGGCGGGAGGGGCACCGAAACGCAGGCCATTGAACAGTGACAAATGGATATAAAAAGCAGAAAAACATATTTAACAGAAGCAGCCTGCCGGGTTTTATCTGAAAAGATGATTCCCAGGCAGGTTTTATTTTTTGTCCGGAAAGTTGAAAAAATCAATGTGTAAAATAGTTGAAATTTACAACCTTCATTCTATATGCTAAAATGAAAAACAATGAAAATTGGAAAGGAATCAGTGATACAGTTCAATATCAGAAATTCCTTTTTGAATGCAAAGCATGGAGCAGAATTCGAATGCCCATTTACTGTAAAGAAACAGATAAGGTGATCAGATGACAGACAGAAAAGTAAAACTGCAGAATGAGATAGAGCAGTTATCGCCGGAAGAGCTTGAGAAAGAAATTGAAAATAATAAAAGAAAAGTTGCACGAAGCATTATATTTATAGCAGCCGCAGCTATTGCTTTTATCGCGATCTGTATTGCCTGGTTTGTCAGTAATAACCGGGTAAGCGGAACTTCTGGAACAGTCAGTGCAAAATATTCGGGGATAGAGATCGGCTCAGAGGGAAAAGCCGGTGTTCATGATGATCTTCTGCAGAGAATAAAAAATGGAATTAACACATCTCAGGGTGGAAGCATAAACTGGATGCTGAGTGAAAACAGTAATATGAAAAACTATAAGGATGGAGACAGCTTCAATGAGACCACCGGAGCGGAGTATAGAAAAGAGTACGCCATGGAGCCGGGCACGAAAGGAAAGCTGGATTTTTTTATTAAACCATATGAAGCAGGATATTTATCATTGGACTTCTCTCTGGATATTTCTCCGTTTCATATTGAGACAGATAAGCCGGTAACTGTAGGAAATAACACTGCGGAAGCAGGTCTGCTGAGCGGGCATATCCTGTATTTCCTGGGAGAAAAACAGTCTGATGAAAATACAATAAAATACACTTGGATCAAAGACGGAAAGTTTCAAATCAAGATACAGAATGCAAAAAAAGATACAAAATACAACTATTCAATCTACTGGGTATGGCCACTGAATCTATCTACAATACTTTTGAATAATGGTGATGAATTCTTAAATGAAAGCGATGTGGAATTTGATGATAAAGACTCCACAGGAAAACTTAGGAATACTATTGTAACAGATATGACTAAACATCCGGAAAAGTATTTTTTCAGTTCACTGACGGGACAACCACTTAATACAAATTATGATGAAGTACAAGAAATTTCCAAAATTCATGAAAACAGCGGAAAGGCTGATGGTACATATGACAAACAGCTTTTTCAGACATCTATACTCAAATCCCCGGTCAGAAGAAAGGTCAATCAGACAAAATCTTCCGGTCGGGGATTTTTTGGCGAAAAGAACAGGCTGAATTCAGTTGACGTATAGGATATCCTCTGTGAAGCTATCATCTTAACGGATAAAACAAATAAATTAACAGAAAATAATCGAAAATACAAACAAATAGTAAAATATAAAAACATAAAACAAATAATAAACAAAAATATTAATATAAAAATACAAAAATGTATTGACAAAACAAAACAACAGTGTTATTATAAGACCATCAAAAAGAACAAGAGAAAAAACAAAAACAAAAAAATCAGAAATTCATTCAATTCATAGCATAGATGCACATGAAAGGATGAAAAAAAAGAAAGGAAAAGGTGATTCCAGTGGGAACATAAACAACCACATCCATCAATATGAGAGTGACAGGAACCGAATTTCCTGCAAGAAAGACCTGATACATATCACATAATGATATCCCTTAAGAAATACATCAGTTTCTCTCATAAGATATAAATAAGAACCTCTTAAATCTTACTTATATTTTAACATCAGTTAAAATGAGAGAAATCAGAAACATAAGGAATTCAGTATTTCAGGTATTATAGAATCGGTAACTCATATTGAACAACTGTCGCACACCTGATACAAAGATTTCAGGAAATATGTAAAGAAATATTTCCCGAAAGAGTAAAACCCTCAGCTCACCGGTTCGTTGGAAAGAAGAGATTCCAGGAACAGAAGTGAAGATGAGAACGATACTTTGAAATGCATATCAGATTCATAAGGATATGGATTGAAGCTTTGCATCAGAAGAATATCTGATAGGATATTAATAATAGAAGAAACGGGCAGGAACTTTTTTCAGGATACTTTAGAAGGGCTGCAGAGGAGAAAATCCCAATAGGTCGATTTGAATCAGCAGATCATAAAGTACAGAGATGACAAACGGTTTTGAATTTAAGAAGTTAAGTCCAGAATTGTTTAGGAAACAGAAAAAAGTGTAACCACCGAAATTCTTCAAAAAAAGAAATCGAACCTCGGACAAATCGATTTCAATCCTATAGAACTTTCTAAATAATCGAAAAGATATATTTACATATATCAATCGTTTATGAGCAGGAAATAAAAAAGAAGAGAGAACGTAGAAAAAGAAAAGTGTAAAAAATAGAATAAAGAGAATCGAAATTATTTTATAACCATATAAAATCAGAGATTTCGATTAACAAAAAAATCATATAACCAGAAAACATTATTCAAAAACTAAGAGGAAGAAAAATTGAATAACGAAGAGTGTTGAGACGGTCATCATTTTTGGAAGCTGTTAAAGTAAAAAAAGTGATGACCGTCTCATTGTGCGTTGATTTACCAGTTGCTATCCCAAATATCATCGGTTATACTTCTCTGAGAAAGGAAGAAAGTTGCGAAATTCCATATTCCACCACATCACAAAAATATCCCGCGGAATATTACACAGGACAGCAACGAAAAGAATCTATGTGGAACAGTCAGATCGAAGAAAACATTTTATATGAAGATAAAGAAATTCTTGTATGCAGAAAACCATCCGGAATGCCGGTACAGGCAGCAGGAATCGGAACTATGGACCTGGAAAGCGCCCTCAAAAATTACCTGGCGCAGAAAGCACCCGGAAAAATGCCATACCTGGCAGTGGTTCACCGCCTTGACCAGCCGGTAGAAGGTGTACTTGTATTTGCAAAAACTCCGGGAGCAGCCGGAAACTTAAGCAAACAGATGATGGCAGGCGGCGCCGGAAAGTATTATCTGGCAGTAACCGAAGGAGTACCAAAAGAGCAGGAGGGAACTCTTATCAGCTATCTGAAAAAGAACGGAAGAGCAAACATGTCTCAGGCAGTACCGGAAAATACACCTGGTGCAAAAAAGGCAATCCTTCATTATAAAGTCCTTGACCAAAAAGAAATAAACGGAAAGAAACGCACGCTTCTGAGAATCAAGCTGGAAACAGGACGTCATCACCAGATCCGGGTACAGCTTTCTCAGGCAGGAATTCCCCTTCTTGGGGATCGGAAATACAATCCCGCCGGTGAAAAAGGAACGTCTCTTGGACTTTGTTCCTGTAGCCTGGAATTCAGACATCCAAAAACAGGAAAGCCAATGAAATTCCAGACAGAGCCTCAGGGCAGCGCATTTCTGGATTTTGTGAAAAAACTGTAAAAACTCTGGACGGAAATACGAAAAAGTGTATAATGTAAAAAGCGAGTAACCAAATGTAAGATTTTTGTAAAGTATACGTTACTGTGGACGGATAAGAGAGGCCATGAAGAACAGTAACCAGCGAGGAAGAGGAGATTACAATGAAAAGAGTTGCAGTAATGTCAGTGGCCTTGTTGGCTGCGGCGACTCTGCTGACAGGCTGCCAGAAGGAAGAAGTAGAGAAGCTTGTTGCACCGCTTGTAGCAGATGTCCAGGAAACCCCTGAAGCACAGGAAATGGAAGAAGAGAAGAATCCGGCAATTCCGGAAATTGATACAACTCTTTCCATAGAGTCAGGAGCCAGGATCGCAGTTGTCAGTAAGAGTAAAAAAGGTGAATTCTGGGATAAAGTAAAAGAAGGAATGGAAGCTGCGGTAAAGGACGTAAACACAGCTTATGGATTCAAAAAAGAGGACCAGATCACAATGACTTTTGAGGGACCGGATAACGAGGAAGATGTGGAAAGCCAGATCAATACTCTCGATGCAGTAATCGCCGAGAACCCGTCAGTTGTCTGCCTTTCAGCCGGAGATATGGAATCCTGCCAGGCACAGCTGGAGGCAGCCAAGGAGAATGGAATCCCGGTCATTGCTTTTGATTCCAATGTCAGTGACACGAAACTGATCAGAGCTTTCCGTGGAACAGACAATACACAGATTGGTAAATATGCAGCCTATAAACTGGGAAGTGCAATTGGAAAAATGGGCAATGTAGCAGTTTTTTCCGCACAGGAGAAGACACAGAGCGCTCAGGAACGAGTGCAGGGATTTCTTGATAATATTGCCAACTATACGGATATTAAGGTGGTAGAAACCATCTATTCCGATCAGGTTGACGATATGAAGGAAGCCATGAAAGAAGTTCTCGACAAATATCCTGCACTGGATGGAGTTTTCTGCATCAATGCCAATGTTTCCGAGATGTTCCTGGAAGTAAACAAGGATAACGGTGAAAATAAAGTTGCCATGGTAGGTGTGGACGCCACCAGCAAACAGCAGGAAGCGATCAAAAACGGAGAAGAACTTGGAGTTCTTTCCCAGAATCCATATGCAATGGGATATCAGACCATGTGGGCAGCCATTCAGTCCACGGCACCGAAGAAAGAAACAAAAATAGAAAAACAGGTTCTGCTTGACCCGGCGTGGATCGATGCAGAGAATCTTGAAAGCGAAGACTACGCAAATTATATGTATAACTGACAGACAGCAACTGCAAAAAAATTAAAAGCCATTTACCAGATGAAGACATAAAAAAGATTTCATCTGGTGGATGGTTTTTTTGTTTTACAGAACATTTTTTGCGAATAAAAACAAAAAATATGAACAGAATAAACAAATAAAAAGTTTGCGAAAAAATGGTAAAAATATAACGAATTTGATGATTTTTTGACACAAAACAAATATATTTTTCGTTAAATTGCATAATAATCGTTGTTTTAAAAACATAATTGTGATACAATTTGGATATGCAGAGAGGCGGTGATCAGATGATCCAGGAAACGATCAAGGCAGTGAAAGAGGCGGAGGCAAAAGCACAGCAGAAAATAAAAGACGCATCCGTCCGTGCACAGAGTATCATCAGCGAAGCTGAAAAAGAGGCGGAGGAGATTATCAGAAAAGCGGAAACAACCGCAGGCGAACAGGCGGCATCTGATATGAAAGCAGCCGAGGAACGTGCACACAGTACAGAGAACACTGTCATTGGACAGGTAGAGGAGGAGCTTGCAGCTTTGAAAAAGAAAGCGGAGTCGAAGCATGAGCAGGCCATCCAGGCAGTAATGGACAGTTTGTTCTGAGAGGGGGAATGCGAAAATGGCAGTATTGCAGATGCAGCGAATCAGTATCTGCGCTATGAAGAAGAACCGTAAGGCCATATTGGAAGAACTGCAGTCGCTTGGAGTATTGGAGATCGATGCGGCGGAACTGGATCCGGAGCTTAAGACCATGGATACCATGAATGCCAGAATGATTTTCGAAAAGAACGCATCCCTGTGTGATCAGGCAATCGAGATTCTGGATGAATTTTCGAAGGAGAAGGAATCCATGCTGGCATCCCTGGCAGGAAAGCCTCTGATCGGAAGGAAGCAGGAGGAAGAAGCCATCCGGGATCAGGAAGAGATCCTGAAATCAGCCAGAGAAATCCTGGGATATCGGAAGAAACTCACAGAGAACAGCGCAGCGGTAGTTAAGATCGAACAGCAGGAAGCAGCGCTTGCTCCATGGCTGAATCTGGACATCCCCATGAATTCACAGGGAACAGCCAAAGCCGCAGTACTTGTGGGAAGTATCGACGGGAATGTAACTCTGGACCAGGTATACAGCCAGCTGGCAGTGGATGCGCCACAGCTTGAAGCTTTTGACATCCAGGAAATCTCAAATGATGCCGGGAAGCTGAGCCTGGTGGTTGTCTGTCTGAAGACACAGGCACAGGAGATGGAGGAAGCACTCCGTATGCAGGGATTTGCAAGGCCGGCACAGCTGGTATCAGAGGTTCCGGCACAGGAACTGGAGAACCTTAAGAATGAAGTGGTGCGCATCCAGGAAGAATCCGAACAGATCCGGGAGCAGATCCGTAATCTTCATGACAGGAAGAACTCCCTTCAGCTTGTATCCGATTACTTCCGGATCCGTGCACAGAAATATGAAGTTTTAGGTCAGCTCCGCCAGTCAGAGAGCACTTTTTTTGTGACAGGATATCTTCCGAAGAAACAGGTTCCCGCAATGGAGAAACGGCTTACGGAGAAGTACGATATTGTTTTTGAAGCAGAAGATGCTGATGGAGAAAATGTTCCGGTTGCCCTTCAGAACAGCAGATTCGGAGCGGCAGGAGAAGGAGTTCTGGCAGCGTTTGGTCTTCCCGGAAAGGGAGAGATCGATCCGTCCACCATTATGACAGCCTGTTATGTATTCCTTTTCGGACTGATGTTATCAGATGCGGCCTACGGGCTGATCGTGTTTGCGGTCTGTCTGGGAGTGCTTCTGAAATTCCCCAGAATGGAAAGCGGAATGCAGAAATCCATCCGGCTGTTCATGTACTGTGGACTGTCCACTTTGTTCTGGGGCGTAATGTTTGGCGGATATTTCGGAGATTTCATCGATGTATTCTCAAGAGTATATCTGCATAAACCGGTCACTGTGAAGCCGGTATGGTTTGCACCGTTGAATGAGCCTATGAGACTCCTGGTGTTCTCCATGCTGTTTGGCCTGATCCATATGTTCCTTGGAATGGGACTTAAGGGCTACATGCTGATCCGTGACAAAAAATATCTCGACTTTTTCTGCGATGTAGTACTCTGGTTCATGCTCCTTATGGGACTGATCCTCATCTTTATCCCGAGCAGCATGTTCCGTTCTATTTCTCAGATGGACTTGAACCTTCCGTCCGCAGTGATACAGGTGGGCAAATGGATGGCCATCATCGGAGCAGTGGGAATTCTCTTCATGTCAGGAAGAGATAAGAAGAATCCGTTCCTCCGGCTGGCGCTTGGAGCTTACGACCTTTATAACATCACAGGATGGGTCAGTGATATCCTTTCCTATTCCAGACTTCTGGCCCTGGGACTTGCCACCGGTGTTATTGCGTCGGTAATGAACCAGATGGGCAGTATGCTGGGAGACAGTATTTTTGGATGGATCGTATTTATTCTTGTATTTGTGATTGGTCATACGTTTAACCTTCTGATCAATCTTCTGGGTGCATACGTGCACACCTGCCGATTACAGTACGTAGAGTTCTTCGGCAAATTCTTTGAGGGCGGAGGAAAAGAGTTCCACCCCTTCCGCGAAAATACAAAATATGTAGATATTAAGGAGGATTAATATTATGAGTGGTATCGTTTGGGCATTATTGGGAGCAGCAATTTCCGTAGCTCTTGCAGGTATAGGTTCCGCTATCGGCGTTGGTACAGCCGGCCGTGCAGCAGCAGGCGTTGTAACAGAAGATCCGGACAAATTTGCCAAGGTTCTGCTTCTTCAGCTTCTTCCTGGTACCCAGGGTATTTACGGACTGCTGGTAGCATTCCTTGCACTTTCCAAGGTCGGAATCCTGGGCGGCGGTGTTGCCGATATTTCTCTGGAAACCGGACTTATGATCTTTGTGGCATGTCTTCCAATCGCCATTGCAGGTCTTCTTTCCGCAATCCATCAGGGAAAAACTTCCGTAGCTTCCATCGGCATCGTAGCCAAGAAGCCGGAGCAGTTCGGTAAAGCTATGCTTTTCCCGGCAATGGTTGAGACATATGCGATTCTGGCTCTTCTGATCTCTATTCTTGCAGTCAGCGGAATTCAGGTTTGATTCATCAGGAGGGGCAGATCATGACAGGATTAGAGAAGATGGTAAGCCAGATTCTTGAAGAAGCCGATGCTTCTGCAGCCGTTATGATCAGTGACGCGGAGAAAAAAGCCGCGGAGATCCTCGGGGAAGCCGGAGAAAAAGCAGATAAGATCCGGCAGCAGAGGGAAGAACAGTCCAGGGCAAAGGTGAAAAGCTATGAAGAGCGGACAGCTTCCGCCGCAGATATGAAGAAACGTACCGCAGTTCTTGCAGCCAAGCAGGAGCTGATCGGGAAGGTGATTGCGGATGCCTGTGACCGTGTGAAGAATCTGGATGAAGGAAAATATTTTGAGATCCTTAAGAGTATGGCAGAGAAATATCTGCTTCCAAGAGAAGGAGAGATCTGTTTTTCAAAGAAGGATCTGGAACGTATGCCGGCGAATTTCCGTGAGGAGATTAAAGGCCTGGCACAGAAAAAAGGCGGCACACTGGAGATTTCCGGTGAAGCCAGAAATATAGACGGAGGTTTTATCCTGGTATACGGCGGCATTGAGGAAAACTGTTCCATTGATGCCATGTTTGCAGAGAAACGGGATGAACTTCTGGATCAGGTAAGAAAGATTTTGTTTGCGTAAAACACCATCGCAAAAAGGAGGGCGTGAAATATGTTTGGTGAAGATTATGCCTATGCGGTGGCGCGGATACGTGTTCTGGAGACCGGACTTCTGAATCAGGCGGCGATCGAACAGCTTCTGGCATGTCAGGATGAGCAGCAGTGCCTTCAGATCCTTACAGAGAAGGGCTGGGGAAACGGTGATCCTGCAGCCGGTGCGGACGCCATTCTTTCCAGGGAGCGAGAAAAGATCTGGGAGATCATGGATTCGCTGGTAGCGGACCGATCTGTTTTTTCCGTTCTCTCTTATCAGGATCTTTTCCATAACCTGAAAGCGGCTGTGAAGGCCAGCATCCTGGATGGGACAACGCCGAATATTTTTTTCAGCGACTGTGCCATTGACGGCGAGGATATGGTGAAATTCCTGAAGGATAAAGAATACGACCGTTTTCCGGAAGATATGCGGGAAGTAGCAAGAGAAGCCTATGAGACCTTTTTGCACACAAGAGACGGACAGCTTGCGGATATTATCGTAGACCGGGCAGCACTGGATGCCATAAAAAAAGCCGGAGAACGGTCAAAAGAAGAGATCGTCCGGCAGTATGCGGAATCCACGGTTGCAGTAGCAGATATCCGGATTGCAGTCCGTGCCTGCAAAACAGGAAAAAGCTCGGACTTCATGAAAAAAGCCATGGCAGAATGTGACACACTGGATAAGGAAAGACTGATCCACGCTACAGTCAGCGGAATGGATCAGATCATGAGTTATCTGGCAGAAACGAAATACGGGGACGGAGCTCTGGCGCTGGCGGAATCGGCTTCCGCTTTTGAGAGATGGTGTGACAACCAGATCATGGAGACCATCCGCCCTCAGCTGTACAATTCATTTTCACTGGGACCGCTGGTAGCCTATGTGCTCGCCCGTGAGAATGAGATCAAGACGGTGCGGATCATTCTCACCGGAAAGCGCAGCGGCCTTCCGGAAGAGTTTATCCGGGAAAGGGCAAGGGAAATGTATGTATAAGATCGCGGTTTTGGGTGATTATAACAGCATTTACGGGTTTGCGGCGCTTGGACTTGATACCTTTCCGGTGGAGGATCCCACAGAGGGAAAAGAGAAGCTAAACCGTCTGGCAGCCGGTGAATATGCGGTTATTTATATTACGGAACAGCTGGCAGCCCAGCTTTCCGCTGAGATCAGTAAATACAGTGAAGCGCTGATGCCGGCAATCATTCAGATACCAGGAATTGCCGGAAATACAGGCGCAGGAATTGAAAATGTAAAGAAATCTGTGGAGACGGCAGTTGGCTCCGATATTCTTTTCAGCAATGAGTGACAAGAAAGCAGGTGATTGGTTCAGATGAGCAGAGGGACCATTAAGAAGGTAGCAGGACCGCTGGTAATTGCCAAAGGTATGCGAGATGCGAATATGTATGACGTGGTTCGTGTAAGCAGCCAGCGTCTGATCGGTGAGATTATTGAGATGCATGAAGATGAGGCTTCCATACAGGTATATGAGGAGACTTCAGGACTTCGCCCGGGAGAACCGGTAGAGTCTATGGAAGTTCCCCTTTCCGTGGAACTGGGACCTGGCCTTATCACAAGTATTTACGATGGAATCCAGCGTCCGCTGGATGACATTATGAAAGTAGCAGGCAGCAACAACCTGAAACGAGGTGTTGAGGTACCTGCACTGAAGCGGGACAAAAAATGGAATTTCGTCCCGGTTGCGAAAGTGGGAGATGAGCTGGAAGGTGGCGATGTTCTCGGAACTGTTCAGGAGACCATCGTTGTTACACAGAAGATCATGGTACCACCCAATATGAAAGGTACTCTGAAAGAGATCAGATCCGGTGAGTTTACCGTAGATGAGACCGTTGCAGTTCTTTCCACGGCAGACGGAGATAAAGAACTGACACTGATGCAGCACTGGCCGGTACGACGTGGCCGTCCATACAAGAAAAAACTTCCGCCGGCAAAACCTCTGGTAACAGGCCAGCGTGTTATTGATACCATGTTCCCAATCGCCAAGGGTGGTGTGGCAGCAGTTCCTGGCCCGTTCGGAAGCGGCAAGACCGTTATCCAGCATCAGCTTGCAAAATGGGCAGAGGCAGATATCGTAGTTTATATCGGTTGCGGTGAGCGTGGAAATGAGATGACAGACGTTCTGAACGAGTTCCCGGAGCTGAAAGACCCGAAAACAGGCCAGTCTCTGATGGAGCGTACTGTTCTGATCGCAAACACCTCAGACATGCCGGTTGCGGCACGTGAGGCTTCTATTTACACAGGTATCACCATTGCGGAGTATTTCCGTGACATGGGTTATTCCGTAGCGCTGATGGCGGATTCCACTTCCAGATGGGCCGAGGCTCTCCGTGAGATGTCCGGACGACTGGAGGAGATGCCAGGTGAGGAAGGTTACCCGGCGTATCTGGGTTCCCGTCTTGCACAGTTCTATGAGCGTGCCGGACACGTGATCTGTAATGGAAAAGACGGAAGAGAAGGAGCCCTGACAGCTATCGGTGCCGTATCTCCTCCTGGTGGTGATATTTCCGAGCCGGTTTCCCAGGCAACACTTCGAATCGTGAAGGTATTCTGGGGACTGGATGCAAACCTTGCATACAAACGTCACTTCCCGGCAATCAACTGGCTGACCAGTTATTCCCTGTATCTGGACAGTGTAGGCGGATGGTTTGACGAGAATGTGGCCAATGACTGGATGGAGCTCCGCCAGAGAATGATGACCCTTCTTCAGGAAGAGGCAGAGCTGGAAGAGATCGTAAAGATGGTTGGTATGGATGCACTTTCCCCGGGCGACCGCCTAAAAATGGAAGCAGCCCGTTCCATCCGTGAGGACTTCCTTCACCAGAACTCTTTCCACGAGATCGATACCTACACATCTCTGGAAAAACAGCACAACATGATGCGTCTGGTACTTGCATTCTATGATGCAGGCCTGGATGCATTGAAACAGGGCGCGGATATCAATGATATCGTAAAACTGCCGGTACGTGAGCAGATCGGCCGTTACAAATATACAAAAGAAGATCAGCTGGCAGCGGAATATGAGAAGGTAACCCGCCAGCTTGCAGCAGAGACTGCGGAACTTCTGGGAAAGGAGGGCCTGTAAAATGCCAAAAGAATATAGGACCATACAGGAAGTTGCCGGCCCTTTGATGCTGGTACGAGGCGTTGAAGATGTGGCATTTGACGAGCTGGGTGAGATTGAGCTTGCCGATGGCGAAACAAGAAGATGCCGTGTTCTGGAGATTGACGGAAGCAATGCGCTGGTACAGTTGTTTGAGAGTTCCACAGGTATCAACCTTTCCAACAGTAAAGTACGTTTTCTGGGACGAAGCATGGAGCTTGGTGTATCCGGCGATATGCTGGGCCGTGTCTTTGACGGACTGGGCCGTCCCATTGATGACGGTCCGGAGATCCTTCCGGAAGAGAGAAGAGATATCAATGGCCTGCCGATGAATCCGGCAGCCAGAAGTTATCCGGAGGAGTTTATCCAGACCGGTGTATCCGCTATTGACGGACTGAACACCCTGGTACGTGGGCAGAAACTTCCGATCTTCTCCGCATCCGGTCTTCCTCATGCACAGCTTGCGGCACAGATCGCGAGACAGGCGAAGGTTCGCGGAAAAGACGAGCAGTTCGCCGTTGTATTTGCTGCCATGGGTATCACTTTTGAGGAGTCAAACTTCTTCGTAGAGAGCTTTAAGGAAACTGGGGCTATAGACCGTACTGTTCTTTTTGTAAACCTGGCAAATGACCCGGCTGTTGAGCGTATCGCTACTCCGCGAATGGCACTGACAGCAGCAGAGTATCTTGCCTTCGAAAAAGACATGCACGTTCTTGTAATCCTTACAGATATCACAAACTATGCGGATGCTCTCCGTGAGGTTTCTGCAGCACGTAAAGAGGTTCCGGGCCGTCGTGGATATCCCGGATACATGTATACAGACCTTGCTTCTCTCTACGAGCGTGCAGGCCGTCAGAAAGGAAAAGCAGGAAGTATCACCATGGTTCCGATCCTGACCATGCCTGAGGATGACAAGACCCATCCGATCCCTGACCTTACCGGTTACATCACAGAGGGACAGATCATTCTGAGCCGTGAGCTTTACCGTAAAGGAATCACACCGCCCATTGATGTTCTTCCGTCTCTGTCACGACTGAAAGATAAAGGTATCGGTGAGGGTAAGACAAGAGCAGACCATGCCAACACCATGAACCAGCTGTTTGCCGCATATGCCCGTGGTAAAGAGGCCAAAGAGCTGATGACCATTCTTGGTGAGGCTGCCCTCTCTGACATTGACCTGATCTATGCGAAATTTGCGGATGCTTTTGAGAAGGAATATGTTTCCCAGGGCTATCAGGCAAACCGTGATATCGAGGAAACCCTGGCCATCGGCTGGAAGCTGCTTTCCATTCTTCCGAGAAGCGAGCTGAAACGTATCGATGACAAATTCCTTGACCAGTATTACGGAAAAGTATAAAGGGGGGATGATTTGTGGCATCAACACAGGTGAATCCTACCCGTATGGAGCTTACGAAGCAGAAAAAGAAGCTGGTGACTGCAGTCCGTGGCCATAAGCTTCTGAAGGATAAGCGGGACGAGCTGATGCGACAGTTCCTGGATCTGGTGCGCGAGAACATGGAGCTGCGTAAAAAAGTAGAGGCTGGTATCCGAAGTGCCAACACCAATTTTGTCATTGCAAAAGCCGGAATGTCGGAGGAGACTCTGAACACCGCCCTGATGGCTCCCAAGCAGGAAGTCTATCTGGAAACCGGCAAAAAGAATGTCATGAGTGTGGATATTCCTGTTTTTGAATATAAAACAAGAACACCGGATGCCAACGATATCTATTCCTATGGTTTTGCTTTTACCTCCAGTGATCTGGACGGAGCGGTAAAATCCCTGGCGGATATCCTGCCGGATATGCTCCGCCTGGCAGAAGTGGAAAAAGCCTGTCAGCTGATGGCGTCTGAGATCGAAAAAACAAGGCGTCGTGTAAACGCTCTGGAACATGTCATCATACCGGAAGCACAGGCAAACATCAAATACATCACCATGAAGCTGGATGAGAACGAACGCAGCGCCACCATCCGGCTCATGAAGGTGAAGGATATGCTGCTGAAGCAGGCCATCGAGGAGAAGCGGAAGGCGGATGAGGCGATTTTGGAGGCTTTTCGTTCGGATGCGGAGCTTCCGGAGACGATTTGAGGATACCCTGAGATCGGCTTTCCGAGGACTTGACCCAAGTTTGACCAGTACAATAATAAGACCAAAAGAGACCAAGTGGAATCCCATGGGACAAAATGGGAAACACTTGGTCTCTGTATATTCTACACTGTGGTGTTGCCAAAAGGGGGGCGGTGCAACAGCGTAGGGTTGTAACGTTGTAGTTTACTTGATCTAAAATGCTAAAGGAGGAAGGGATGTATCCCCTCCTCCTTCTCTTTTATTTACGTTTCCGCAAGTCCGGAGTTTTATCATTTTTGTTTCTAATTCCCACAAAAAACGCGCCAAAGGCTCCGCCCAAATAGCAAAAAAGTAAGATATTAGAATCAAAAAAAGGAAGAGAGATCATAGGAAAGAAGATAGCCTTGATGATTGTAACTGCAATAACACTGATTGGCAAAAGGAATGCAAGAACCCATTGATCTCTTCGAGAAAAATATAGTTGTAGGGAGTAAAAAATACCATAGACTAAAATCGACTGTAATAGTTCCATTGATCTTCTCCCCAAACGAATCTTGGTTAGGTAGGCTCAACAATTTCAATGATGCATACTTATAGTATGGATTTTTCTTTTGCAACCATTGAGCTGTCGCAGTATATTCTTCGGTAAGTAATATTCCGTTCAAAATAGCCCAAAAAGGAGTAAGCTCTAATGTTACAATTTGACTTTATCAGTCAAGTGCAACGTTACTGATGTTCCGGTTTTTACCTCAGATATTCAATTTCCTGATTCTCCACAGCTTGGTCCACACAGGCCTGATAATACTCCTCCCATTGCTGCTGAGATTCTTCCGGGGTGGCCTCGGTGAACGGATTGGTCGATTCAAATGCTTCCTGTAAGGACTCTTGATAACAATGGATGGCATCATACATCATCATATCGTCAATTTGGCTTTCCCAATATTCCTCACTGGTCATCCCAATTCCCTCAAGAAATGCCTCGTAATCCCCACGATTACTCGCTTCTTCTATTCCTGCTTTTGTTTGTTCTATACTATCCAGAACGCACTCCAATCTTCCCTTAAAACCATGCTGCAGCGCCTCATGATACATGGCATATTTCTCCGCCAATAACACTTTTGTCTGTTGGACCGCGTCCTCTTGACGATACCCGGACAATACGAAATTGTCCACAACTTGTTGAAATTTTTGATTGGATATGGAAAAATCTTTCGCCTGCATAGCAAGCCCTGTTATGTCTGCATATTGATCCGAATCTGGATTCAGTATTTCACCGGATGCCCTGGAAATATCCTCGCTGATTATTAACGGCTTCGGGCTCGAAAGCCGGGTATAGGGAAGAGAAGAACGTGGCACCTGATTCGCGTACCGAAACGTATATTGCCATGAAAATCGGTATTAACAACTGGCGGTGGAAGGGTGTTCCTTTCTATATCCGTACCGGCAAACAAATGCCGACAAAGG
>OLSM01001694.1_pt1 | contig 15701 bp, 12 predicted proteins | sample 1672721 | NCBI WGS metagenome assembly OLSM01 (sample SAMEA3136717, study PRJEB25190) | human gut metagenome | reverse complement strand
CTGTTGAGTTTGAGCTGACAACAGCCAAACCAGACATAGCCGCCTCGCACATCGAAACACCTTGGGAATCGTGGCGCGATGGGAACAGCGCTATTCCAGATTTGGCATGAGCCTTAGACACCTCTTCATGAGACAGGAAATGCTCATGAATGTGAACATTTTCAAATTTCGTAATGGGCCTGAGCAAAGCCTTGTGAACTCTGCCCGGACCATATATCTCAAATGTAAGATCGCTGAAAAAATCCCTACGGCTAAGTTCGAGAATGCAGCGCACTGCAATATCGATAGCGTAATGCGAGATATTATCGAACTTTCTTACAAAAAATATACTCTTTCTGAGCTCATCGGGTTTTTTTCGATATTCAAAAATTTTCTCATCAATAAAATTTGGGATAACATGGGCCCTCTCGAAAGAGAATCCCAAGAGTCTTTCCGATTTAACCTGCGTCCATTCCGACACAAATACCCAGTGGACATTGTTCATTTTGCTGTATCGACGCAATATCGCATCCTTCTTTATAAACCTCCTTTCGTCATCAGCAGTTACAACCCGTTTCTTTTCAAAATACCTCGAATCGTATTCAGGAAAAGATCGATACAAAGTTTCAGGGCCATGAATCCAAAATACTAACTGAGCGTCGCCCAAGTCACTGCAGTCAAAGACTCGAGCAAGTTCCTCATTGAAAAAGTGGACGAGTATTCTTTTATACTTTCTCCGCCTAAGAAGAAATCGAAGACCCCCGTGAGTCATCTGCAATACATTGGTGCCCTCGAACGAATACTTCAAAAGAGAGGGGTAAATCGAAACGCATGCTAAGTCAAAATTGAAACCCGTCTCCCTATAGCCATGAATACGCGAATGGACGAACCCGAATGCATATTTATTATCAGCCGTTGGATAACCCGGAGAAACAACCAACGTATCAGCTTCGCTACTAAAAGACTCAAAAAGGAAGTCTTCGTATTCTGACGAATCGGAAGTGAACTCAACAGCTATCGCAGAAACGGCCAAAGTTGCGAGAGGGGAGATATTCAGGCAAAGCTCCACTTTGTCACCAGAAGGCAACTGGGCCATGGTGGAAGAGTCGAGACTCATAACAGAAAGGGTTTGACCGCTACACCTCACTTCCAACGTCGCATACGCATCGCTGTCCATCGAACCAAAAAACAGCACTTTTGCATACTCCGCATTAGTCTTAGGAACGGTTACGATCGATTTGAAACTAACAAGCAGCTCTTGCCCGTTTACAAAAAGCGCTTCGCCGTCTCTCTGAACAAGGTCGAGTTTCTGTTTATCCCAGATCCAGGTAAAACCAAAAGCCTTCTTTTCATAGCACGCGCTCATAGCCTTAATTCCTTTTCATTTAGACTACCGTCAATAACCGCAACTCGCTCGCCATTTTGCAACTTACGATAAAACCTCTTTGTAGAACGACAAAGCAGATTTAATCGTGTCCTGCATATCGTAGTAACGGTACTCTCCTAAACGCCCACCGAAGTGTATCTTCTTATCTTTTCCTGACAGCTCTTTATATCTGAGATACTTCATCCTATTTTCTTTGTCCTCGATTGGGTAGTACGGCTCAACTCCCTCAACCCAGTCTTGAGGATATTCCCTTGAAATGATAGTTCCGCTAACATTCGTTTTATCGAAATGCTTATGCTCGATAATGCGCGTATATGGCGTATCACGATCCGTAAAGTTCATCACAGCGACGCCTTGATAGTTATCTGTTTTCAGCTTTTCCTCTTCGAAGCGAAGACTTCTGTACTCCAGCGGTCCAAAGGAATAATCGTAATATTCGTCAATCGCACCTGTATAAACTACGCAATCCGCCGCCACGTTAACAGCTTCTCTATTCGGCAGATAATCCATACCCGTTTCTACATCGCAGCCTTCCAACATGCTTTTGAATATTTGCGTGTAGCCCCCCATAGGAATACCTTGGTAAAAATCGTTAAAATAATTGTTATCGAATATGAATCGAAGGGGGATTCTTTTCATGATGGAGGCAGGGAGATCTTTACAGTCCCTACCCCATTGTTTTTCCGTATACCCTTTTACGAGCCTCTCATATATATCAGTGCCAGCTATATTCAAAACATGCTCTTCGAGGTTTGAAGGATTTTCACAATGCACTCTCTGCCTCTCGATGGCTTCATGCGCTTCAGCGGGCGTCGTAACCCCCCATAATTGATGAAAAGTGTTCATATTGAATGGCAGGTTATACAACTCGCCATTAAAGTTCGCTATTGGCGAATTTACGAAGTTATTGAAATCGCAAAATTGGCGCATGTAATCCCATACATATTTGTCGTTTGTACGGAAAATATGGGCTCCGTAGACATGGACATGAATACCGTCATCCAGCCGAGTAAAACAATTTCCACCAATATGATTTCGCCTGTCAAGAACCAGAACGCTTTTTCCTTCACGCTTTGCCTCGTTGGCAATAATTGAGCCGAATAGCCCAGCACCAACTATTGCATAGTCATATTTTGCTTTCATTTTGCCCCATTTCTTATCTGGATCATCGACAAACTTTATCTCTACGAACAGAGCCTAGCGCGACTTATTTTGCATCGCGCTTCAAAACGTTACGTATGGATTTCAATTTTCTTGGCAACCAAGTTACGGCTCTGCCAATACGATAGCTGTTGCATTCTTTCAGCATTCGGTTCTGTCTCTCGAGATACGAAATCCGTCTTTTTTGTTCCTCGATTTGCTTACCAGGAGCGCAATATAATGCATAATAGCTCATTGGCGAATCTATGAGCATATTGACCCTCAGCCAGTTTCTTTCCGAGAAAAAGGACTCATCCAGCTCACCTAGCTCTCTCAACTTAGAAAAGTCTTGATGAGCTCGAGCAATGAAATCTTCTTGATCCTTTGGCTTTAAACGATTGCAATTCCAACTGTAACTGTCGAAACGAAAAGACGCCGCCGAGCAAAGACAGATACGCCGTCGATCCCCATCTAGCTCCAACGCTCTTTCTCTAATATAGTCATACTCATTGCATATGCAGAAAATCTTACCGGTATCCATCTCCGAGGAATTAGGATTATCGCGTCTAATCATATAAAGCGGCTCATCAATCAGCTGGACACGCGTTGCATAAAACAACGTCTGAGCCCAAAAGCCAGTATCTTGGAAAGATGCGCCTGGAGTCTTGTTGTAAAAAATCTTATGTCTTAGCAAAAATTCTTTCTTAAAGAGACCGGGCTGGCCAACTCCCATTGAATTCTTCCACGGGTTATCGGAGGGATTAAAAACCTCTTCAATTTGAAAATTGTTTCTCGCCATTGTGCATGGTCCAAAACTCCGAGAATCAGGCGGGCCATAAAACTTCAGCCGCCCTGCTTTAACGAAATCAAGGCATTTGTTTTCCGCAAGATCATACATCTTTTGATACGCCTCAGGAACGACAAAGTCATCGGATTCAACGCTTCCGATATATGCGCCGCGAGATATGGCGATACCCCTATTCATGGTATCGCCATATCCAGTGTTCGGTTTGTCGATCACTTTGAAACGTTTATCATGACACTCGTATTCTTGAAGTATTTCTAGGGATGAATCGGTTGACCCGTCGTTAATACAGATAACCTCAATATCCTTCAAGGTTTGCGATTGCAGACTATCTAGACACTCTCTCAAATAAGAAGCCCCGTTGTAGACAGGGACAATTATCGAAGCCTTAACCAAAACAACCCCTTATCGCGATGGCAAACCTTTAATTATTGATAACCATATCGTAGCATGAAACAAACGGTGGCAAGCCGGACTTCAAGCCGATACGGCATCAAGTTACTTGGTAAGAACCCATCCTCTGAAGTTGCCTCTGCCGCGAAGCGCACTTTGAAATTCATAGCAGTGCCGGTCTATATAAACAGATAGCCGTAACCAATTCATTGTGCGCTGCGGTTGCCCTCGTGAGATCAGGATGCTTCTTCCCGAGTAGAACTAACTTCGAATTTCGAATACTCCGGAGATTCTTCCGCGTACGCGCAGTGTATCAACTTCAAGAAAGAGGCGATAGGGGGGGGTGGTACCTTCAATTGCAAAGCACCTACCATTTACGAGCTGCCCTTGCGCGTTTGAAAGGCGGCTCTTTGAAGCAGAGTACTGCGGCTCATACCTCGACCAGAAGCGACTCTGTAACAGAAAAAGACGCTCGGGGCCCCAAGGGGAAGGTTGAGCACCGCTGGAGACTGTGTCGTCATGTGGGACGGCAACACTCCGTCATCCACCCCAGCAATGAGCGCACCCTCTCTCAGGTTACTAACGCAGATCCATCGACCAGTAGCATAGACGCGATATTCAGGGGCACCCCTCTCCCATGGCATCGGCAATGACCCTGAAGACAAACCTTATAGCCTAGCCCTCAAACGATTCGAACGACGGTAAAGAAGTTGTTGCCAGCATCCTGAGAACACTGCAGTCGTGGCATATCGCTTCCCGTTAGCTTCTTCTTGCCCTTTTAAAATCAAGGAAGGGGTAGCCTTCTACTTGCTCGAAACTCAATTCTTCAGAAGAACTCACACTCCCTCGGAATTCGAATCGACTCGATTTCAAAAGCTATGCCTCGCGAATCCACTGTACCAACTGGACGGATTTACAACCATTGAAGTTTCAAAATTTCAAAAATGCTTTCAGGCGATTCCGAAATCGAATCCGACACAAAAGTGCAGAATTGCCCATTCTTGTGTCCATCCCTGATTGTATGAGCCAAAAGACACGCTAGCTCTTTCTCAGACCCTATTGCTAACTCCGGACAAAGATTACTCGGATCTATATTCAAACCCGGACTCTTACGATAGCCTTCGATGTCGGGTACGTAAAAAAGTACCTTCTTGCCCAAAAGATAGGCTTCGTAGACGATTGAAGAGTAATCAGTCACTACAACGCTTGCCTCCAATATCGCAGAAGATACGTCCCCTGGCGCGGGCAGGCCACTTTCGAGAGGGTGAAACGACCAGATCAAATTGGCATCCAGCTCTTTCTCGAGAAAAGCACGATTCTCGTATAGGTCTCGAAAAGGATGCTCCGACTCGTCGCTCTTGCGCAAGGTAGGCGCAAAAAGGACGGTTTGCCTTTCTTTTATCGGTTCGTCCTCTCGCTCGAGCTCCCCGCGAAGGCGTATTAGCTTGTCGTATTCCGGTCTACGGGCCACCACAACGCGTTCGATAGGATACGAGAACGCTTCGGCGAACGCCTCCCTGCAGCCTTCTCCCGAGCATATGATCCATGAATAATTGCGATGTATGCAGAAGGAATCGAACGCCTCCTTTGTATGGCCTTCAGCGGTTCCCATACTCTGATAGCCGAACTTCTTGAAGGCTCCGAATGCGTGCCAGATTTGGATGACTACGGGCTCGACGGGGAAATCGTAGTGAGCAATGTCTTCCCTTCTGTCGTCAGGATCCACTGGTTCGCATTTGAAATCGATAAGGCTCACAACCGGGTCGTATCGATCCAATATGACCAGCTTGCATTGCGATAGGAAAACGATCTCTTTCAGAACATGGATCGTATAGGGAATGATGGATCGGCGTGAAAGTTTCCGAACGTGAATACGGGCTTTCCACCCGCACTCTTCAAACTCTCGAGCCAACTCTTCAAAATCGTAGCTCGGATCATTCGCCTGCCTAGACAGGAAAAGAACCTCGTCGCAGCGATGAGGATGCGTCAGACAAGCCAGCTTGTACAGCAAATTAAAGACGAGTTTCGAGAGTCTAGCGAACAAACGCTTCATAACAGGCCTACCGAGTCTTTTTGATTCTGATACACATATCTCCGCGCGGTCCCAAGCAAGTCGATAGCTTCTTGTCTTCTTGCTTGAATTTGATAGACGTGTAACCGAGTTTCACTCCAGCGTTTCGAACCGGTCCTAAACGAGCCTCTTTCTCCCATCCCCGCATGCGAAGCAGCAAGGTTAACCGCCATTCGGAGTCGACTTCAAGTTCGAAAAGACGTGCAAGCGGAAGCGACAAATCCCACACTGCTGACAATGAAGGGATTCCGCTTTGCACTTCTATGCGCTCTCCCATCCTCAACGCATTCGCAGGAATCTCGACCCGCATCCCATCTTCTTCTCTCTCGAGCATCAACGAGCATGCAGCGTCTGAGAATGATTCAGGAATCGTGATGGTGCCGCGAAGACTCAAGGTGCCGTTGCGCTCAGAAGCATGCTCTACCCTGCACCCAAGCGACAGAGCATCCGAGACATCGCAAGAAAGGGAGCCGGCGTTTTCAGGTATGCGGCAAACAATCCTACCGTTTTCCACATCGTAGGAACTTCGGGCAGCGAGCCCCTCCCCCTCTGACACTACGCGTGCGAGCAAGCGGATGTCGCCGAAGAACGCCGCATCGAGTATCAGCCTTTTCGGAACCGGACAAGTCCTGTACATAGCCTCTCGATAATAGGGCCGTGCCAAATCGACGAGACTCCGCATATGAGCCTCTCCAGCGCCGTTGTCCTCTTGAGCCGCCGACACAAGAGAATTGCATACATCTCGCCTGAACAAACGTCGCATCAACACTTCATCTCGCGCTTCTTCTGGAACACGGGCTTCTACGAACCCAAAGATATCCTCGTATGCACGTATATTGGATTCGACATCACTCCATGTTGTCAAAGAGATGTGACGGTCTTCCTCATGTTGAGATGCATGGTAGTACTCGTAATCAGCAGCAGCCGAAACTGTTCGAGCTAAGCAGTAAGCCCTCAGAACGAACGGTATATCCTCTGGCATGAACGACGGGAAGCGCAGATCCTTCACAAGGGAGCGTCTGAAAAGCTTGAGCGGTGCAAACGACCACATTACCTTCGATGAGAACACGTCGGCATGTGGCTGATTATGCGTGAACATGGATTTCGGCACATCGCGGCCGTTCTCGCCTTTCATCTTCACCAGCAACACATCGGAGTCCCAGTCGACCGCATGGCGGAGCATCTTCTCGATAGCCTTCTCGCCCAGCCAATCGTCGGCATCCAAGAAGAACACGTACGCGCCGCGAGCCTTCTCCAAACCTACGTTGCGCGGCTTCGCAGGAGAGCCGGAGGGCTCTTCCAAGCGCTCGAGCACGAACAGGTCAGGGTAAAGGCGCGCGAAACGCTGCGCCTCGTCCCATGTCCCGTCAGTGGAGCAGTCGTCGACGACGATGACTTCCATGCGCGAGAGATCGTACTTCTGGCAAACCAGAGACTCCAAAGCTTTCGTGAACTCCGGCATGGCATTGTACGCAGGGATAACCACGCTCACATCGATGCCCGAGGGGTTCGATTTATCCAGAACCCCGGATACCGAAGGCTTGCAATGCTTCTCATATGCTTCTCCGAACACCTCTTCGCATATGCGTTCCGTGGAGCGGCCATCGCACGCGCTCATGAACTTGTCGCGGAACGCACGCACCTGGGAAGCGTCGAATCGATCCTCGATATCCTTCAGATAGTCGATCATCTCGTCGTTCGTGCTGAAAACCGGCCCGGGGGTCAATTCTTCGTAGTCGTAGTAAAAGCCCCGCCAATCGTCGTAATCTTCTTTGTCGTAGGCGAAGAAGATCATCGGACGGCCGAACAGCGAGTATTCGAAGACCAGCGAAGAGTAATCGGATATGCAAACGTCTGCAACGCACAAAAGATCGGCGATATCCAGATCCCCCGATACGTCGAATGCGAATTCCTCGCACCCTTCGGGAATCTCATGGGGCTTCTTCACGAAAGGATGGTGCTTGATAAGGAGCACATAGTCCTCGCCGAACGCCTGCTGGAACCTCGCGATATCGAGCTCGTCAGGGCCCTCTGCCGTCGCCACACGCCCGCGAAACGTCGGGGCGTACAAGATCACGCGCTTTTCGCGCACCGCGGGAACCAGGCGCTCGACGCGATCGCGTGCCTCCGAGAGATAATCCTCGTCGAAGAAAGCGTCGGTCCTGCTCACCCCAAGCGCTTTGACGATCTCCGGGCGATCCTCCAGCACCATGGCTTCGATGTACGCCCATGCAACTTCGGGGCTGCTGACGGTAACCAGCGACAGGTTCTTGTAGAAGGGGTGCCTCAGCAAATCGCGGCGCGTTCCTCCGAACTTGAGATCTGCCGTGCTCATACCCCATTTCTTGAAGGCGCCGCAGGCATGCCACAACTGCACGGCTTTCGTCTCGTCGCGCAGCGGCAAGCAGCTTATCAAGTCCGATGCATCGTTCAAGAAAACGTACTTCGCAGTCGCGACCTCTTTTACCGCATCACGGCAATTGTAATAATACTGGCGCAGTCGAACGCGATTCTGCCCAAGTGACACGAACTGAACGTCGAACGAGGTTTCTTCGACCAGCTTCTCGTAGAGAATCTTGTACGCATCGGGAAGCTGAGCGCTCTTGCTTTCCAAGAACACGACTTTTGCCTGATCGACAGGCTCTTGTGCTGCTTTGCGGTATACGGCGGGATAATACAGCCCCAAAGACAGATCCTTTGCCGCACGCTTCACGCAACGATTGAAAACGCGTTTAATTCTTCGGACGAGCATCGTGCGCACCGAACACCTTTCGCTTGACAGGTTTCAAGATCGATTGAAATGCAGGCATGCGAGAGAGTCTCAATGCCATACGCCCCGCCAGATGCGACGACATCCTCTCTCTCGCCTCCTCCTTTTCCAACCATGAGATTTCGATAGCATCTTTTTCAGACACATTTTCAGGCTGTGACGCATCGATAGCGCCAATACGCCCTATCTCGTGCTCGACGCACTGTTCGCATGGCTTGCCTTCATCGAAAGCTCTTTGACAAGTAAAGCAACCCTCAAGATAGTGGAACCTTCTCACGCCTTCGCGAGCGGAGCGGGCGGCCGCGCAAAAGCACTCGTAATCGGATCCTTTCCGCAGGCAGGTGTAGACTACCCGCTTCTCGAACGGCATGCATTCAAGCAGGGCGTCGGTCAGATACGGAGCGAACAAAGCCCGGGCAGCCTTGTATTCGTCTTCCAAACCGCCTTTCGCTATGAGCTTCATCGTATTGAAGCTTGGGTGCCCGATTATCTTCAGATGCAAAGGGAGCGCTTTGTCTAGATCCGCATGGCTATCCACCAACGACAGCATCCGACGGGCGCCCTCCAGGCGCGCTTCGACGTTCCTCCATGTGCTCGAGTCCGATCCGCCGCCGCTGCTCAAATTGCCACGATCGTCGCGAATAGTCCAATAGTAGTAATCGTAGTCTTTTGCGATGGATATCGTATCGGCGTTCAAATACGCGTTCAACGTGAAAACCGAGTCATCGAGCGAACAGTCTTCGGGAAACCTGATGTCGCGATCGATCAGCAAAGCCCGTCGGTACAGTTTCCAAGGGCCGAGCGTATCGACTGCTCCTGAAGCGTAAAGGTCGGCTTGTGGGACGGATTCCCCTTTGAACAAATTCCAAACTTCGGCAACACGATTGGTGACCCCGAGCCGCACAAGCAGCACATCCGAATTCCAGGCACAGGCATGCTCGAGCATACGCTCGGCCGCCTCTTCTCCGAAATAGTCGTCGTTGTCACAGAAGAACAAATACCTTCCCTGCGCCTCCTCGATGCCCCTATTGCGCGGAGCGGCAGGACCGCCCGTATTCGATTGATGCACCACCCGAAAAAATCCGGGATACCGCTTCGCGTACTCATCGCAGAGTGCCCCGGAGCCGTCAGTAGACCCGTCGTCGACGAGAATCGTCTCCATGCGCGTATGGTCGATAGTTTGAGCAAGGATGGAATCGAGGCAGCGCGGCAGCACGTCAACTGCGTTGTACACCGGGATGATGATGCTCAGGTCCTTCTCGTCGGCAGCGCGCATCGGATCCACCTACATATTCCACTTCATCACGGTTTTGCCCATGCTCTTGCGCGCATCGGTTTCGAACGCTTGCACGATCTGGGCGATCGACCCCACCTCTACGACGCAGCCCACCAGCGCCGAGAGATAGCCCAGCATTTCCGGATGGGCCTCGTATAAAGCGACCGTATCGAGGAAGTCCTGCCGTCTGCTTCGGCTGCTGCCGAACAGGCGCAGGCCCTTCTCAAGCACCATGCGGGTGTTGACGGGCACCGGGTTCTCGGACACGCCCAGAAGGGATACCGTGCCTTCGGGCTTGACGACGTCGATGATCTGGTCGATGGCCGATGCCGAGCCGTCCCCGCCGCAGCACTCGAAGGCGTGATCCACGGCCAGCTCAGGCTTCGCCTCGTACGTCATATGCGTCTCGTCAACGAATGTGAAATCGTCGAGCTTGTATCCGTTGCGCCCGAACACGACAATGCGCATGGACGGATACCTCATGCGCAGCACCAGGCTGACGATGAAGCCGAGGTTCCCGTCGCCCCACACGCCCACGGTACCGCGACCGCCATGGGCTATGCCGTCGAAGCGATTCACCGCATGAACGGCCACGCTGACCAGTTCCGTGAAGGCGGCCACCGTGTCATCGACGCCTTCGGGAAGCGCGACCAGCCTGCTCGGTGGCAACGTCACGTACTCCTGCATGAACCCGTCGAAACCGCTGCCGCAGAATTCGCTGCTGCGCAGGTAGTTCTCCGCGATGAAGGGGTCTTTTTCATGGGGATTGTTCGGCAGCATGACCACGCTTGCCCCATGCTCGAACATGCCGGTCGCATCGCGCACTACAGTGCCGATCCCCTCGTGGATAAGCGCCATGGGCAGCTTCTTCGCCATCGCCTCGGCGCTGCGTTTTCCCTGGTAGTAGCGCATGTCGGCGTTGCAGATGGACAGGTACGTGGGCCGCACGATAACAAGCTCCCCTTCGGGCACTTCCACTTCCACCGGCTCGAACGAGCGGGGGGCGATCAGCCTGTACGCGCAGTTGAGCATAGGCTACGCACCGACCAAGGCGGAGGCCAGCCTCATGTCCTGAGGATAGGTGATCTTCATGTTCGCCGGCTCGCCCATCACGAGCGAAACCGCCTCGCCGCGCAGCACGAACACCTTGCACGCGTCGGTAAGGATTTCCTTCTCCTCCTCCGTCAGGCTCTCCATCAGCCGCTTGAGCTTTCGGAGGTTGAAGGACTGGGGCGTCTGGCCCTGATACAGATCCCGCCTGTTGGGGATGGAGGAGATCGTCGTCGCGTCAAGGCTCTCCACGATGGTGTCCGTGGCGGGGATCACCGTATCGCACGCCCCGTGCAGCCGCGCGGCTTCCAGGTTGTCCGCGATGATACGGTGGGAAACGAAGGGCCTTACCGCGTCGTGCGTCACCAGGACGGTATCGTCGTCGACATCGAACGCGCCTTCGATATAGTCCACTGCGTTCGTCACCGTGTCATTTCGCGTGGCGCCGCCCGCGATGACCGTGACCCCTTGGGCGAAGCTCGGGCTGTACTTGGCCAGCAGGTCCTTCGTCTGCTGCACCCACGTTTCCGGGCACAGCACGAGCACCGCGTCGAAGGAACCCGTGACGCAGAACTTCTCCACGGTGTGCACGAGGATGGGCTTCGATCCCAACATGAGGAACTGCTTGGGCTTGTCAGGATTGCCCATACGCGTACCGGAACCGCCCGCGAGGATGGCTGCGAATGCGTTTGATTTGACCTTTTTCCCGTCCACGCTACCCCTTACAGCTCTCATCGTAAAAAGCGACGGCATCATCTATGCTGCCGTCGAACACGCTCTTACCCGACTCCAACACGATGCCTCGCGTGCAGAATTCTTGGGCAGCAGCAGATTCATGCGTAACGAACAACACCGTCACGTTCTCGTTTGACATGATTTCACGCATGCGTGCGACGCACTTTTGCTTGAATTGCTTGTCGCCAACGGACAGTGCCTCGTCGACCACGAGGATATCGGGTTCGATCGAAGCCGCAAAGGCAAAGCCCAGTCGTGCTTTCATGCCGCTCGAATACGACTTCATCGGCTGATCGATGTAAATCCCCAACTCGGCGAAATCGATGATTCGCTCTTCCAAGTCGCGATATTCGCCTTTGTTCATCCCCAATACCTGACTGCGCATGTTCAAGTTCTCGCGACCTGTCAGCTGTCCGTCGAACCCCGCATTGAGCTCAAGCAAAGCACTTACGCGACCACTGACAGTCACCTTGCCCTTCGTTGGATAGCTCACGCCGGTAACCATCTTTAGAGCAGTCGATTTGCCAGCCCCATTTCGTCCAATGAGTGCAACCGCTTCACCCTTTTTTACTTCGAACGACAAATCATCGTTTGCATGTACGATACCAACCAATTCTTTGCCACTCCGGCTGAAGAACCCCAAGAACCGACTCCGGTCATTTTTGTAAAGCTTATAAGTTTTTGTCACATGATCAAATTTGACTGCCGTCTCGTCGCTTATCGCAGACCGAGGTCCCAGCGATTCAAGAAGACGCGCCTCGCTTTCCTCAAAGGGCATCGGACACCTCCTCACTGAAATGCCTATAGACTACGACCATGAGAACCAGCGTACCGATAAACACTAGAGCAAAGGCCCCGAGAAACGTCGGATCCTCCCAAAACCATACCTTGTCGCACAGCGCATCGCGAAACGCAGTGACAAAGAAGGTGATCGGATTGAAGAGCATAATATCCGCCGCCCAGCCAAATCCAGCAGGTGCTAGCACCTGCATATTGAAAAGGATGCCTGAGAGCCAAAACGCAGGCTGAGTTAATGCTTTCATGAGCTGACCAACATCCTTGCTGATGCCTGACAGTTGCGAAAAAAGGATGGACACCATATCCCAGTAAACGAACATCAACAACATTAATATAGGCACTTGGATTAGGTATATGTCCCACGGCATGCCATATGCCGCATAGATCACAAACAGAATAATAAACATCACCGCGTTGACCATGAGAGTCGAAAGCGAATAAAGCGTGGATATGCCGCTTAGAGGAAACTTGACTTTATTAACAAGGTACGAATAACGATGGAGTACATCGGTCCCCGTACCGATCATGTCCGACATATAGAACCACGGAATCATTCCCGCTACTAGCCATACGAAATATGGGTATTCAGGACTTGAAGATGCACCGGCTCGCAATCCAACTTCAAGCGCAAACCAGAATACTGCAATAGACACGATGGGCTTAACGGCCAACCATGCCCATCCGAGCACCGCACCGCGTGCCTGCTTCATGAGCTCGAAAATGGCGAGATGGCCAATCTGCTTGCGCCATTGCCAGTTGTCTTTCACTATCGTCGCTAGCGTACTTAGCACAATGCTCCATTCAACGTCTCGAATAGACAAGCTGATATGATAGCATAGCCGCAGTTTGAAAACGATCTGTCATCGATTCTACGAGTGCTTGGGAAGCTTCACGATGCCCTCCGGATCCTCCCCCGCATCGACCACGGCCATCAGATCGGCCCAGGCGAGCGGATCCTCTTCCACCACCCACAGCCCGTCGGCGTTCTCGCCACCCACGTAAGGGCCGGTGGTCGAATAGATGGTCACGTCTTCACGGTGCGCGATGAAATCCACCACTAGATACCCGATCGAGGCCATGTCCAAGTTGGTGGTCGTGTACTCCTCCAGATCGACGAGCACCGCGTTCGCGCTCTTCTCGCTATCGAGCGAGAGCACCTTCTGGATCATCGCCGTCTCGATGTTGCGCACGTTGATTTGACGCAAGGCCTCCTGATGCTCGCCGTACTCCTTGCGTGCTCGAGCGAGCACGAGCGCTTCGGATCCGTCAAGTTCCTGGGACGCCCCGGCTTTGAGCTCGACATTCTCCGTGGTCATGGGATCGGGCACCTTCACGTCCTTCGGCACGTCCACGGTCACGCCGCCGAGGGCGTTTACCAACGCCTCGAAGGAGGTGAACGTGGTCATCATGTAGTAATCGATCCGAACGCCTGTCAGACGCTCCGCCGTCGCCACCACCTTCTCCGGGTCGCCTTCGAGCAGCGAATCGTTGACTTTCAGAGACGTTCCTTGCAACACCGTATCGCGCGGTATGCTGACGAGCGTGATAGTGTAGGTCGCCGGATCGACGCGCATGAGCGTCATGATGTCCGAATGCTGATCCACCTGGGCATGGTCGGTCGCCTTGCCCGTGTACAACGCCGTACCCTTTCGCGAATCGGAACCGATGAGCAGCGTGTAGAACGGCTCGGAAGACGACACGACGTCGATGGACACCTTTTCCGACTCGACCTGACGAGCCGTACCGTCCAAAAAGACGATCAAGCCGATGAACGCGAGGGAAAGCACCGCAACGACGCCCACCGCCGCAGCAGCCGTCCTCCTCGATTGCCTTTTATGTGCTTCGGTGATCTCAGCCACGAATCTACCCGTTCATCGATGACGCGGAACACGAGGGCCGCGCTTGCCCCTGTTATCGTAATGATGCTTCAAAACCGGCTTGAACAAGCCGAATTTCCAGATTACGAAGAACAAAACCACAGCAAGCACGATGCACACCGCCCATCGCACCGGGCCGGAGAAGCTGCCCATCAGGCAGCCGACGAGCACGAGCGCCGCCGAGCACAGCCACAGCACGGCCACCGAACGCTTCTGGCTGAGCCCCGCACGCATCAGCCGATGGTGGATATGCCCTAGATCGGCGTCCTTCACCGGCTGATGGACGCGCTTGCGCCGAATGACGGCCGACACCGTATCGAGCACGGGCACCCCGGCGATGACGAGGGGCACCAGCATGACCACGAAGCTCTGCGTGCGCACCACCCCCACCACGGAGACGATGCCCACCACCAGCCCCAACAGCAACGAGCCCGAATCCCCCATGAACACCGATGCGGGGAAGAAGTTGTAGCGCAGGAAGGCCAGGCACACGGCGATGAGCGCCAGGCACACCAAAACGAGCGTGAAACTGCCCCGCATCCATACCAAATACAGCAGGCCCGCGGCGACGATGGCCACCAAGCCGGATGCCAGACCGTCAAGCCCGTCGATGAGGTTCGTGATGTTCACGAAGATCACGAGGTACAGCACCGTCAGCGGGTAGTCGATCCACCCGAGCGACAGGTAGTCTCCTACGACCAACGTGCGAACGGCGCCGATCGTGATACCCGACATCGTGACGATGGCAGCTGCGACGAACTGCCCCACGAGTTTCACGCCCGGCGACAGCTGGGTGATGTCGTCCACCAACCCCACCGTGAACATCGTCGTGACGCCGACGAACAGCAGGATGTAGTTCACATCTTGGAGGATGTACAGGTCGTGCAACGACCAATCGAAGAAGCGCACGCCGAGGAACATGGTGAAGCAAGCGGCGATCAGCCCCACGTACAGCGCGATGCCACCGCATCGAGGGATAGGCGTCCGATTCATGCGACGGTATCCCGGATAATCGATGGCGCCGATCCTGAAAGCGATCTTCTTGGAAACGGGCACCATGCAGTACGCGACCACGAAAGCCACGGCGAATACGATTACCGCCTGATACCATGTCATCGACTGCCCTTTTTCGAAATCCCCGCTAGAACGCGTAGCAACTTCAGCATTATACCAATATCGCACGCACCGCGAGCACGGAGGAGAGATTCTCGGCCTACGAGCGCAAACGATCCTTCAAGCGCTGGCCGAGCCATTTCAGCGACCCTTGCGCATCCTGGAACCCGCACTTCTGCTCCTGCACTTCGGCCGCCTCGATGTTGGCGCACGCCAGCAGGAAACGCTCGCGCGATCCCGACCGCAGCGCCTCGAGCAGCGCGCGATAGCGATGGTCGCGGATGCATGCCGCGTCGGCTTCTGCCAG